>Ga0182211_1000063_pt1 | contig 27760 bp, 17 predicted proteins | sample G5R1MG_20_FD_129660 | JGI IMG/M metagenome (GOLD analysis project Ga0182211, IMG submission 129660) | Switchgrass phyllosphere microbial communities from Michigan, USA - G5R2_MAIN_03OCT2016_LD1 MG | ecosystem: Host-associated > Plants > Phyllosphere > Phylloplane/Leaf | place: USA: Michigan... | reverse complement strand
CAGGTTGCCGCCTTCTCGCTCGCTGAAGTCAGCTATGCCGTCGGCGGTGATATTGGCTACCAGATCCAGGAGTCAGTCAAGCAGGCTCGCTTCCGCGTCCGCACCAAGCAGGAGAACGTCTCGGGTGTTTTCCTCCCCCAGTTTGAGAGCTACCAAGCCGATTCCAACGACTTTGCCCTGACCGGCCTGGGCAAAGGTGGGCAGCAGGTTCAGCGCTGCCGCGAGACGTATGCCCGGGCCGTCGAGACGCTAGTGGAGCTGGCCAGTCTGCAGACGGCCTTTGTGATTCTCGACGAGGTCATCAAGGTCGTCAATCGCCGTGTCAACGCCATGTTCGTCCTATACTCTATACCTTATCGTACCCTCATCGCCCACTAACTACCCACAGTGAGCACGTAATCATCCCTCGCACAGAGAACACCATCAAGTACATCAATTCCGAGCTCGACGAGCTGGACCGAGAAGAATTCTACCGCCTGAAAAAGGTCTCCAACAAGAAGCAAAAGGACGCGGCTGAGGAAGAGGCAGCCCGACAAGCCAAAAAGGAACTCGAGAAGGGGGCCGAAGCAGCACCCCAAGACATGGCCGAAAGCAAGGACATGTTAGGGGACGAGGACAACCAAGATGTCATATTCTGATCATGTCGAATACGATCAGAAGCCTTTTGAATCTGGTTACTATACTTATATAGGCCTTAACTTTTTAATACAAGACACAAGCAAAACTTCTCAAGTAAAACAAAGGTATCATAAAGCTCGTGAAAATCCCTTTGCACCCTTGCCCTACTGCTGGCGTTGGTATGTAACCTTCATGGGTTTGCCCTCGGCCCCAATTGGCGTATTCGCCGTTGCCTCCTTGGCCGTAATGGCAAACTGTTCATTCTCAAACTCGGCAAACGCCACAGACCGCACCGACACGAGCCGCACTTCCTTGAATCCTTCAAACCGCTCAAACACATTCGTAAGAGTCTCTTCGTCCACGTCGCGCGGAATGTTCTGACAAAAGAGAGTCTTGTTCGGCCGCACGTATTCGTCGGGGACGACAGCGGCCCCTGTTTTGGCTGCTCGCCCGTGCTGCTTGTCTAATGCGGACCCGGCGGCTGCTCCAACGCCGGCAGCGGCGGTGGGGTTGGCGAGTGCTTTTGCGTCTTCTTCTGCTCGCTTAAAGTCTAGGGGTTGGTGCGTGAGATTAGTTTGAGGAGAGGAAGAGGACGAGGATGAGGACAAAGAAAAATACTTACCCTTCAACATAAGCCTCTTCCGCTTATGCTCCTCGAACAAATCCCCCGCCTTGCGCTTCACCGTCTCATCACTATGCATCATCGCACGCCGCACCCGCATCGCCTTGCCGTACATTTCGAACCCGTTCATTTCCTCCACCGCCTCGAGCGCCGCCTTTTCGCTGTCAAACACAATAAACGCCTGGCCCTTGCGCTTCAGGCTACTCTTGGCAATGATGTCGAGAATCGGCCCGTAGTACTGGAATACCCGCGTGAGGGCTTGCTTCAGCGTCTCAATCTTGATGCGCTCTTCGAGATTATTGACCTAAGGTGAGGTCGTGCGACGGGCCATCAGCTGGGCCGTTCGTGTGTACGTGGATTTTCCCTTGGCAAGTTTATATGGAAGGGTGGATAGGGTGAGGCAAAACTTACGTATATTCTACACCCAAAGCGAATTAGCTATCATGGGCACCTTGTTGCCTCGTTTTTTACTTTGACTTATTCTCTTGCAGGCGGGCGTTTTGTTTGTGTGATTTCTCAAACTTACGTCTCGATGGGAACGGGGTATTTGCTCGGGTCGATGATGTTGATGCCGCCCATGACGACGCCGTCCATTTTCTCTGCCATTTTCTTCTGATATTCTTTTTTTTTCGCGGGAGAATGGGCGGGTAATGCGGGTTGGGTGTGCTTTTTCGTGTGTCTAGTGTAGTTGCGCGCTGCGAAAGGTTGTCGAATGCTGGTGAGATCTGGGGATTCCGAGGCTCGCGCTAGTGTGGCGAGTGCACGTGACGCATTACTAAGCAGAGTACATGCACTTGGGGCGATGTAAGTAAAGGGTAGTACGAGACGAACATCACTTTGATCATGGCCAGAGGACATGGCTCCGATCACTCGTCATCACCATGGGGTCTGCGATGGCGCTCGCATACCCTTTTCATAGTATTGGTGGTCGGTATGAGAGCATTTGTTGATATTTTCCTCTATGCTCTCCTTGTACCTGTACTTCCATTCATGCTCAGAGACCGAATCGGCCTATCAGACCACCAGATCCAGAGGACCGTATCCGACCTCCTAGCTATATACGCTGCAGTATCTGGCATTGTATCACCCATAGCGGGAATTGTTGCCGACAAATTTGCTTCCCGACGACAACTATCATTCGTATGTGGCCTAGGTCTTCTGTTGCTGGCGACAATACTACTTGCATTTGGTCAGAATGTTGCAGTGCTTGCCATTGCCGGGCTCCTACAGGGTGCTTCGGGAGGCGTAGTATGGACGATTGGCATGGCTATTAGTACGTGTCCCGCGGTCACCGACGGCACGTGTGCTAACTCGTGTGCTAACTCGTGTACTAACTCTGTGCCCTCAGTCTTAGAAACAGTAGGTCAGGAGGACTTCGGGAAACCCATGGGGACCATGTTCAGCTTCACATCCGTAGCCGGGCTCTTTTTCCCAATTATGGGTGGCTTACTCTATGCGAAATCTGGATACAGCGGAGTCTTCGGTCTTGGTCTTGGATTGGTTGCCGTGGACCTTATCTTACGTCTTTCGATGATTGAGAAAGCAGACGCCTTGGGCCCAGCTCTATGGGATCAACAGCATGTTGTTCAGTGGGGGCCTGACTGTGGGACCCTTGAGCGCAGGCGCGCTGAGGGAGAGCATCGGCTATGGCGACATGAACGCTTTGCTTGCATGCATGTGTGGGCCGACGGCAGCATTGTCGGCAACTTTTGTTGGGAGGAAGGGAAACAGGATTGGGAGAAGTGAGCGGATTGAGTAAAGCAGCATGACCGGTAGTGCTTATTCGAACCTCGTGCCAATGAACTCTGCACCGTACTATGGACTCCTATTCCCAATGTGATCGGTGCGCCTCAACCCTGATCCGAAGGGTGCATCGTGCAGTTGGCAACGAGTGTTCTAGACGGCAGCGAATACATAATATAGTACATGCGAATACGATGTCCAATTTCAAAGCCATAAGAAGTGACAAAACCTAGCGTTACTCTTTCCAATACGGAGCGAAGAGACAGTATTATCTGCGCATCCTGATTAGGCAATCGTAGGGCTGCAAAACAAACTGAAGACATATCGCGGCTCGTACTACTCATCAGCCCCACCCAACCCTTCATCACTTTCAATTGCTGCAGCATGTTAATTAACAATACCTACCACATGTACCTAGTAAGTACATAGGTATATGCTGCATAGCCCGATTCACATGGCGTGCATGACGGATTTTCCAGAACATACGCCGCATTCACTAGGCCGGACTGGGCGCTAGCGTGTGCGGATTCTCCTGGGACGCCACCTGGGCTAATCCCTGGGAAACTACATAGTACACCAAACATACCCCGGCCGTAGTACGATGTGCCTACCTATGTACGATGTACGAGAGCTCGTTCAATAGGCATCTGAAATGACAGCAGTTGATTGTGCTGTTGGAGGTTGCAACTCCTCCTGGACTCGGGTCTCTCGGTGCCACTGCTGTGACAGGTATAATCCTGGTTGTTTAACTTACCCACTGCCTTGGATTTCACGGAGGATGTGATTCTGAAACTACGCACTGTTGCGATTTCCAGATACCCATAGCGCTTCCATCGTCTCTATGAGACTTTGAGCGCGTTGGATTGGAAAGATATTGACCAACACGAATGCAAACCCACATCCTGGCATCTCAGACAACATCCGTATTCCTGAGGCTAGCATATTACCGATGAGGCTCCGCAAACTACAATCCCGGTACCCGTCCCGTCTGTCAGTAGCAGCAAGAGGATTAGGCTGTCTACTAAGCGAAATAATCTTGTCGTCTGGATCGTGCACGGCCGACCCTGTTGTTTGAAAACATGCATGAAACATGGAAGCCTATGTATGTACTCGGGCCTCTGAATTTTTCTCGGGCAACCCTGAAATAACCGCAAAGGCCCGAATACGTACATGGTACACCAGACTGTTGAGCTGCCTACCTAGTACCTAGTACTATTTTGTAATTGGTATACTGCCATACCAGCGGGCACCAATTTCTTATCTACAGCTTTGTCTGATTCAGCTGACAACAGGCTGTCTACAGCTTGTCCATGTTGTAACAAAGACTACAGCTTTGGCGTGCTGGGTTAATTGAGACTCCCCGAATATCATACATACAACAGGAATTCCTGTGCGGTAGGGGATTGATTATCGAAGGTCTCTTAAGGCAACCGCTGGAACCGAGTAACGCAGGTTGCCTCGATCTCATCATTCTGGTTCTTTGTACTAAGCGTCCCTGCTGTCTACCTACCTAGGTAGTACACTGTGTACATACCGTGTGTATGTAGCGCACGGTTATCTGTGGGTCAGCTCCCGGGGTCATTGGACCAGCGGCCGTTTCATATGCTGGACGGTTGACCAGCTCTTATTTGCTCCAGCAAGAGACTGATCCTAGCTAAACATCGAAATAGACCACGCACTCTTACGAATAAAAAGAGGGTCAAGCCCTAGGACGAAGTACCTAATCACGCCCAGTCTGCTTTTTTTCGCCCGCAGACCATACTCCAGACTTCAGCCCCCCACCATCCACTCATTTTTTTCAACATGAAGCTGACCCTGCTCGCACTGAGCAGCGTACTGTCTGCTAATGCCGCTGTTCTTGGTGAGCGGTCTGTCAGGGTAGCGCGAGAGGCGGAGCGAGCAGCTCCTCAGGTTATCGGCAAACCAGAGGGCTTTGCCAGTGGTGCTACTGGAGGGGGCAATGCAACCTGTTTCACTGCGGATACCCCCCAGCAATTGCAGGAATGGCTTGAAGACGATATTCCTCGTTGCATCGTTCTCCGGAAAGAATTCGACTTCAAGTTCAAGGAGGGCTTCACCACCGAGCTGGGCTGCAGACCCACGACCAACACCTGCCCTGACAAGGGCGGACAAGATGCCATCAACAAGAACGGCTGGTGCGACGACCCAGCCACTGGACAAGGCTCGAAGCCCATCAATGTTACCTACGACAATGCTGCAATGAACCCTATCAACGTCGGGAGCAACAAGTCCTTGATTGGAATCGGGAAGAACGGTGTCATCCGCGGCAAGGGCCTTCATTTCGCCAACGGCGTATCGAACGTCATCGTCCAGAACGTGATCATCACTGAGCTTAACCCTCAGTACATCTGGGGTGGCGATGCCATTTCACTGGACGGCGCTGAGAAGATCTGGATCGACCATTGCAGATTTACTCTGATCGGTAACCAGATGTTTGTTTCCAGCTCTGCGGCCGCCAACCGTGTTACTGTCTCCAACACGGAGTTCAACGGCCACACAAACTGGTCTGAATCCTGCGATGGCACACATTACTGGACTTTCTTGGCTATCGGCTCTGTAAGTCCCATGAATTTTCACTACCTGAGTCGCCTTATTGTTCAACTTCTAATTTTAACCCATAGAACGACATGATTACATTGAAGGGCAACAACATTCATCACACTTCCGGCCGTAGCCCCAAGCTCGGTGGAAACACCTTCTTGCACGCTGTTAACAACCTCTTCGCCTCCAACAACGGTAACGCGTTCGACACCAACACCAACACTAAGGTCCTCCTTGAAGGCAACGTTTTCAAGAATGTCAAGAACACCTTGATCAACAATGGGGGAGCAATCTTTGCTTCTACCGACAAGGACGATGCTTCATGCACGCCAGTCCTCAAGCGCGCTTGCCAGGCCAACTACTACATCAACAGCCCCAAGATCACCGGTAACGATATATCCGCTCTTGACGCCATCAAGGACCACCCTATTCCTGGCGTTGGCCCTGCTAATGCGGACAAAATTGAGGAGAAGGCTGGCGTTGGTAAATTATGAGTCTCGGAGCGTATTTTTTTTTCTGTTTCGCCGTCTCGACCTTGCCCATGGACATTTAAAAGGCAAATGAGTATTGCAAAGCGCTCCTTGTACATATTGTTACCAGCAAGCATAGATCTGTAATTCCATCTTCATCACCATAACTTGAGCGGCGATCAGGCTTGCGTAGATGGAGGCCTATCGTCTGATGTGGGGAACTTTGACAATGCGCCGATAGATTAATTGATAGTCCGTTTCCTCCCTGCAATCCCGGCAATCTGCATCCTCACATGACACTGGCCTGAGGAGTGTCAACTTCCAATCAGCCAACATATGCAGATTGCACACCTTGTCTTTTCAAAACGAGATTGCCGTGAAGGCCGGAGATTGCTCAGAGAAGTGCATAGCTTATCCGAAATCGTAAGTACAGCCTCCTTCGGGATCTGCCGCACCTGTACCTGCCAAGATGCAGTAGGCAGATGAACGAAATGTGTTCGCTGTCTACCTGTCTACCTACCTAACCCCGGGGCTGCACCCAAGCCAGATGGCACAATGCAGGCACTGTGCTACCTACTCACCTGGGTACCCACCTAGGTGCCCTGCATGGATACCTAGCTACTGATAGGGGTAGGTAGTACCTAGCATGCGTCCGAAATCCCTCCGCGTGATAATTTCGGGTCGACTAGGGGGTTAGGTACCTACACGGTACGAATGTTGCTTTTACCTGCTATTAACAGCCAAGTATGTACATAGTAGGTGGGTAGATACAGCGGTGTCTACACGAAAAGCACACGCAGTTAGTAGGCAGTCACTTTTACATACTCCCTAGGTACTCGGAAATTGCTTACGGGTTTGAAGTTCCCTCCGCGCATGCTACCTGGGCTACTACCAGCTCTTTGGAACAGTTGCATATATTGGTATCTACCACCTAGACAGGTACAGCTAGCTACCCACAGACGGTAAGTGGCTAGGTAGGTAGTCGTCAGCTTCAGAGATGATGTGTGGGCCCCGTTACGAACTGATGCAAACAATTGTGGCGGGGACGGGAGGAGGGTGGAGACCAGGTATGCCAAACGACCCGTCTGTATTACTATGTACCTAGATGGCTACTTCAAGTACAGCAGGCGTACGTCATGTCGACGTGTAATCTGGGTTAAAAGATAGGATCGTTCACGTTGACGACTTTGTACATGATGATAGTACGGCACGGCACCGATCGTCGATATTGGTACATCACGATTGTACGCGCTATCTTCTACTGGGAACTCAGCCTCTACGACAACCTAGTCGGGGGTTGCAAATATTGTAAACTATCGGATTACTAGGACGTGTTTCGTCACGGAAAGAAGGCACAATTTACCAAGCTTTGGCAGACGATGCAGGTCGTATTTCCAATCATAGCGATAGGAAGCCATTTTCTCCAAGCCCTTGACAACGTTACCCTGTTTCTATGAATCCAGCGCTTTTACATCCTTTCTTCCAGGCGAAAACGTTCTCATCTTCATCACTCCTTTGCAAGTTGTGAATGCGTCACCCAGCGCCCTACTCCAGGCCAACTACCCAATTGTCGCCTATCTCGTTCTTTGCGTATGCTCTCACGTCCTCTCCTATGTCTATTCTTCTATGAACTTTCAAGATTTGACAGATGCTTGGTTGGCAAACGAGTTACTGATGGCTTGAGAACCCAGAATCCTAAGCACGCAAGTCGGGAAGGGGGCGACTGATGTATGCAACATCGCGAGGTAACAGGTATTATCGTACTTGGGGGAGGGTCTGATGTTGAAAGGATTTGAGAGGGAGACTTTTACACTTGTTGAAGAGGACAGCGTTCTCCGACGGATGCCCTTCTCGCCAACAAACTAATTATACACTTTCCATAGCAGCTAAGTCTTCCTCTTCTAAAGATCCTGTCTCACCGAATGGCCACAGAGCCTTAGCACGCTCCTCACTGCCTCCAGACTCTATCACGCTTTCCATCCACGCGTCATACAGCTTTGTGTTCTCCGCCTGCGCTGCCACCCACCTATCCGCAGGGACCCACCCATCCGACTCCGCACCTAGCGAGCGCTTAAGAAACAACTTCAGCTGCTGGACAGTCTCAAAATCTTCATACTGCTTGGCGTGGTCGGCAAGTTCTTCTGCCGTAGGTTGATACGGACAACGACCAGGAAGGCCAAGTTCCGTCCAGCGCTGTGAGAGCTCAATGAGGTCCTGTCGCAAAGCTGGGGCGCTGTGTCTCCAAGACGCGTCGCAATATCGGATAGGTCTGAGCAGTGTCTGGTCCATTGTCCTTGCGTTCTGTAGTTTGCGCAAATGGCCCAGTAGAATAACTTCGAAAGTTCGCTGGCATATCAATATGTCATGCTCATGCTTTTGTTTTGCAGCTTGTTCCTCTGGACTCCAAGAAGACTCAGCATCTGATGTTCCCGCCTCTGGCGACATGAGTTTCTCCAGAACTTGAATTTCTGCGGAGGAATCTTCGATGAAGTCAGGTGTGTAATTTGCATGGACGAATGCTGGCTCGATACTAGTAGATTGCCAGTCAATAATTGCGGTAACGCAGGTTGGATCCTCTTCTGAGACGAAAATGTTGCGTTTGTGTAGGTCGGGGTGAAGAAAGATTGGATCGGCCACGCTTTTGATGATTGTGCTCTGGGCTAATTCCTGAATGACGGCATTGCTGCTTTCCAACAGGTGAATATGCTCCTGTACAGAGCCACGATATGAGAGCTCTTTCTGTGGTAGATCAGATTTTGGAATATGTGAAAATCCAGTGTTGATGAGGCCAGACAAATAAGATGGGAGGTCGTTCCCTATTGGTAAACACTTAGTACATCTTTCGAGCATTATTATCGGGTGGATAGAGGAATAGCAACTTACACGGCCCTCTATCCGAAGGTCTTTCGTCATAGAATCTAGCCTCGCCGGGATTACAGTCCCAGTACTGCGTCCCGCAATGGGGTCCAATACAGAAACCTTCAACAAAGCTGGACTTCAAGTTGGGATCGATTGGCGCGTCGGCAAAGTACAAACTTCCGTACGCCGGGAACGGGAGCTTCGCCATCTCAGTCATCATGAAGGTTACTTTCTTGACGCATAGCATGTGTTGATGAGGTGACATTGAGGCCCACTTGTCGTGTAGCTGAGCCCCGAGAGCATGTTCCATGAGTATGTATTCAGTGCCGATGTGGGACGCATCATCGCTCCAGTCAAGCACTTCGGGGACGGGTATTTTTGTGAATGAGCGGACTAGAAAGTGTTAGTCAATCAATTTCATTCGCGTGCACTTTCAACCTTTACCGTAAGCCATCGTCGCTACTTCAGAATTTGTGGTCAATCTTTGTGGGCCAGCAATACGGTAAGGCACTCTCGCAACCACGCGAGCTCCATTGTCCAAATAGAAGAGAAAGACTCTGTTGAACCCCCCCTCTTTCTTTTCATACCGAACCACTTCTGTTGCACCAGCGCTCACATTCACAGCCTTGGCGCAGAGTGCGGCAAAGTCGAATTTCACGTGACGTGCTTCGCGATATAGCTTGTCACGATTTAGCCAGCGCCCAGTAGTGTAATGATAAGGGTCTGTCGCTATGGACACGTTAGTTAGCTTGGTATTGCGACGAGAAAAGGACAACTGTACAGTTTCGAGTTTGTTCAATCGCTCCTGACGAGGCACTTGTTTGAAGAGCTCTGCTGGCGGCAGCTCCACGCTCAGGCCCTGCAAACCTGCTTATACGCGCAGGACCCAACAGCCGTCGCAGCCGCGTAAACATGACAACAATGCGGAGGAACTGAAGTAAGACGCGAAGAGCAAAAGAGACAAGAACAGGTGTGGGTGAGATTTTGCGTGACACATACACTATGTAGACGGAGGCTGAGCAGCGAATCTAAGGACCAGCCGACCAGCCTCAGTTCAACGATAGGCGCACGGACTGCCAAGACCGCTGTCTCAAGCGCTCACTCTGTTTAACGAATCGAAGAACACCTACAGTGCATTGGTTGAAGTTTTCATTGTTTGAAACTTCAGGAGCTCAAAGACTCCACTGTCTATCTGCTCGGCGGTAATATGCGCTCTGGGACTGGAGCTCATGCGGTCATGTGCCGTGGCAATCCATCCTCGGGCATCCTTCATCTACCTGGCCAGGGATTCTCTAAGCGCGGGCTATTGCTTGCCTAGCCGTTAGTGTAGGAGAAACTTTAGACTGGAAAATGGCTGATTGGTTAGAAGCCTTTCATTGGATATCGTGTTATTGCTGCATGTTGATAACGGCGGCTAATGTATCTTCTGGCACCATTCTTCGTCCATTGATGAGATCGAAGCTTTTCGTTGGATATCAGCTCATTGCTGAAATTTGAGCACAGCGTTGGTGATTGCTCTGACATCCCTCCTGAGGATGGACCTAAGGTATAAAGTGCGCGTCGAGAAAAAAATGAAGTGCGACATTCTCTTCTCAGCGCCTTCCGTCAACAAGATTTTATCTGCCTGCTCGAATTCTTGGCTACACGCCCTTTGAATAACACACCCCAGTAGGATTCTTCAGTCAGAATTTTTTGAACCAAGACTGACTCAGCAACCCTTCTAGAAGTTCAGCATAATGTCGAAGGATATTCGAAGCTTCTTTACCAAAATCCGGAGTCGATTTAGTATGACTACAAAACTGAGGGCCGTGTGGAATGCAGGCAGTCGCATCGTCCCATCCAAGAATTCGAAAAACGACTCAGAATTTCAACTGAGAATCGATGCCGGAGAGTTGCTGGAGAATCGATACCGCATGCTCTATCTTCAAGTCAACAGCCAAGCCAAAAGCACCAAGCTAAGGGAATGGGTCAGAAAGCATGGCACTCATGCCAACCTCGCCTCCACTCGATTCGACACTCTAGCTGAGGATCCTGAAGCTGAAACAGATCGAGCGCTTACTGAGTTGGAATCCGATGCAAAGAAGTACATCTAGCTGCTTAAGCACATTCTTGAGGGCCAGGAGAAATCACCCTTGAGTTGTCTTAAGCCAGACCAGCGTACCACTTCCTTGTGTTTAGATGGCCAATCAAGATATGTGTTCAGTCCCTATGTGCAACCATTGTATTGTGTTATGTGCTAGGTACATTCGTGAGGCTGATTCACTCCCTGTGAACAATTATAACCTACAAATTGCTTTGTTTAGTAGCATCTTGGAGGGCAGGTTTTTTCTAATACTCTGCAAGTTCGAATTGGATACATAGCCCATCTAAATATTCTCCTAAGGCAATTGCTGTCCCGGTACTAATATCTATCCCTTCCCAGCCGCTCCTCGTAATCATCCACCAGCTCATACGCAGGTCTGAATCTGGGCTTGGGCTGGCCATTTGTGTTTCCATTTACGCTACTAAGCGTCGGTACTTGCTGCGTGGACGGCTGACGCGCAAGTACAGGGTTGGGCTTGGTGTCGTTTGTTCCGCCTAGAGACGTATATCCCATGTCGTACAGGCAGCAATAAGGTATGTTCAGATAACGAATGAACTCGGGGCATATCAGCGGCGAATCCTGGAAACGTGAGTGCTGACTTACCGTCCATATATCTACATAATGCCAGTCGATCACAGGGTGAACTCGAACAAACTGGGGCCAACTATTATCCGTTGGATCGAAATGCGTCAAATGCTCGCCGTGCGGATCTGTCCGCCGTGTGCCTACGAGTATTGCCTTCACTGAAGGGGTATCGTTTATATAGTCTGCGAATGCTTCTTTCATTGGCTTCGCATATTCTAACAGGGCCAGCGAGTATATTGTAATGCTTCGCGCGACAAAATCCTCCACTTCTGGGAACGGGTGTGCATCTTGGATATATACGCATTGTACGGCAGTCTCGGCGTTGGAGGAAGGGTCGGAGGTATCGGTGAGGCCGCGGTCATGTAGAGCACAAAGGTAAAGTATAAGGAGGACCAGACAATCCTTCCCGCCGTTATACGCCAAAGAGAGTTGTGGCAGACTACCATCGACGTCAGCCCCAGATTAGCCTCTGTTCGCCACATGATGACCACCCACCTATACCGATCCAATGCCTCCCCTATAACGTCCAAAGATACACGTGTCTGCTCTTGCACGCTCTTGACGCGCTCGGGCACATCTTGGGCGTCGAGAAATGTAGCTATGCGGCCATGTATCCTGGCGCACAGGGTACGGAAGGGGAGTGGGGTATCTGAGACGAGAGGATCCGAAAATCCTGCGTCCGTCTTCATTGCAAGGGATACGCCAGCCTCGACATTGAATTCCGATGCAGGTAGGCGTGCAGAGAGGAGCAGTGGACCGTCGACTATGGGCCGTGTAGCGAAGGGTTCAAGGCATAGTGCCTGTGCTGCCCGTGGCGAGCCGAACCGGTGGAGGCCAGCCTGCCCCTGGTGGGTTATCGATAACCATCAGCGCCTCGGCTATACTTGATGCGGGTTAGCGCATGCGCCACAGCAAGACGCCACAAGCGTCCCGCGACTCCCCTCGGTGGCTGACAACGTGACCGCGAAGGCGTGATTCCGGCTGGGCCCTTTGCCACTAGCATTGCGATCACGCAATTTTGCCGCGCGCGGCATGTGGCCACTGGTATTTGTTGGTGGCACTGGGCAGTAACGAATATTGCCCCATCAAGGATGTGGCCTGTCGCCGACGACCCGAAGTCGAGAGCGCTACCACTACTCCTACTACACCTCCCTTGCCCACCGCCTGCCCTCCACTGCTCCTCAACCTGAGTCGGCAGTCAGCATGGTGCCTATCACCACTGCAGGAGAGGCCGGTAGGTCTCCAACATTGCGCACCACCAAGGACAACTGCTAATCCGTCTTCTGCTATCAGTGGCCCGCATTGCACACTTGGCCTCCGACGTGATTGTGTCGGTCGTGCCATCCCTCGCCACAGAATCAGAGTTCTCGGAAGCTCTCCGCGAGCTTCAGAACCACAAGGCTCCTAGCGTAGTGGCAAAGACACTGCCGGAGGTGTGTGTGTCTGCTTCCTATTTCTTGCCCCAGTATGGCATTCTGATACACCATTTCCAGATCATTTCCGTGCGCCAGAACACGGATCCGCTGCTTTCCGTCTTCCAGCCCATTCGCGCAGGCAAAATCACGAGCGTGACCACCGACTCGTCTATCCTCGTCAAGTCAATCCCTCACCTCTACAAACTCGCCCAATACCCTGTCGTCCTCCATGTGTCGGTCCAGCCCTCCGGCTTCCCCGATTTCTCCGATATCACCTCCATCAGGCAGTCTGGCTTCACATTTCTCCAATCGGAGAGCCTGCAAGAGACACAGGATCTTGCCATTACCGCCCATGCTTTGGCCATCAAGTCAGGCAAGGGTGTCATACATTTCTTTGACTCGGGCGCGACTGCTTTCAAACGCTCAATTGAGCGAGAGGATGTCGAGCTGTTCGGAAGCGTCGTCGATTTGGAGGCCGCGGCGGTATACCAACACGGTACATCAGCGGACACCACACTATATGCGGATGATGGCAGGACCCCTTCTTTGACATTTGCTCGCAGTCAGGCTGTAAATGCGGCTGGTGCTCTACCAGTGCCAGCAGCATTGAGTGCGTCTGCACAAGCGACGTCGGTCCCCGTATCAGAGAGGAACAGCACGAGAGCTGATTCCTCGTTCAGTTCATCGCAGCGAGATGCCAGCGCAAGTGCTGTTTCGCTTTCTTCAGCAACTACTGTCGAGTCCTTGGTATCGAAGCCAATCTCCTCGGACGATATTTACCGTTTCGCAACCCAGATCTGGGCGACCATAAAGGATAAAACAGGGCGAGATTATGACGCGTTCGCATATACCGGTACAGGCGAGGAAGAGGCAGCTATCTTCTTGTTTGGCGCGGATACCAGTGTTTTTGCCACCGAGATCGATGCCGTCGACACCTCTGAGGCATATGCTAACTGTGGCATTATTACTGCACGTTTATACCGGCCATGGTTGGGTGCCACGCTTGCACATCTTCTTCCTCAGAGGGTCAAGAGGATTGCAGTGTTGGAGCAGGTTCACCGTAAAACCACAAAATGGGGCCCTATACTCCTCGATCTCCTAATGTCCTTGAAAGCTAATAGTAGTGCTCCTACCATCGTCGTTGGGTATCAACTTGGATACATCAATGAAAAGACCATACAGCAGGCCCTAAGAGGGGTCTTTCAGAACCTCATGAGCGATTCGCCTGTTCAGAACCTTCAGATTGGAAACCTTGACGGACCACAGCGACAATCTCCAGAATTCGAGCAGCCTGTACTAGAAAATGCGTACATGAAAATACTCAATCAAGTATTCGGGGACAAGCTTCACATTGCTAACCAGCTTAGCTGCCAGCACGCAGGTATCTCTAATACCATCTCTTCCAGTCCAGAGTACGGATTTGGATCGCTTGTGGCGCGACAGGAACATCGCAAGCGTTTCATTGATGAGGCTTCCGTGGCGTCAAAGGGAAATGCTTTCACTACCGAGCCACCAAAAACGTGGTTGTCAAAGTGGGTGTTGACCGCTGAGGATACCGACAAGGCAAATGAGTATGCATCTGAGGTTATTACTCGCTTGAGCACAGATGGTTCTTCAGTGGCTAGGCAGCTCTTGGAATCGAAGAAGCTATTCTTTAAGGAGTCTTCATGGTTGATCGGGTCAGATGCCTGGGCCTACGACCTCGGAAACTCCGGTATTCATCATGTGCTCGCATCTGGCGAAAGCATCAATATGCTCATTATCGACTCAACTCCCTATTCTGAGCGTGCAGCTACTGATGCTGCAAGGCGCAAGAAGGACATTGGTCTTTACGCCATGAACTTTGGAAACGCCTACGTGGCGTCTGTCGCAGTGTACAGCTCCTATACACAGGTTCTCGAGGCCATGATTGAAGCCGACAAATTTGCTGGTCCCTCGGTTGTACTTGCATATCTGCCATATGAGAAGGAGACCGACACACCCCTGACAGTCTTGCAAGAGACAAAGAAGGCTGTCGATCTTGGATATTGGCCACTCTATCGCTGGAATCCGCAGGCAGAGGAGAAGGGCGATGATAACTTCAAGCTTGATTCTGAGAGAATCAAGAAAGAGCTCGAAGAGTTCCTGTCCCGTGACAATTACATGTCTCAAGTCATGAGAAGGCATCCTCAGTTTTCCCCTAATATCTCTGGATCATACGGGACCGAAGTCAGGCAACTGCAGAAACGGAAAGCCAAGGATGCATACAGTAAGCTTCTTGACGGTCTTGCTGGTGACCCAATGACAGTTTTGTTCGCATCTGACAATGGTAACGCCGAGAACCTCGCTAAGCGCTTTGCCAACCGTGGCAAGGCTAGAGGTTTGAAGACCATGGTTATGGCCATGGACGACTTTCCGATCGAGGATCTACAAAACGAGCAGAACATCGTTTTCTTCAGCGCTGTTGCTGGCCAGGGAGAGTTCCCTCAAAATGGTAGAACATTCTGGGAAACTATCAAGGATTCAACAGATCTTGATCTTGCGACAGTGAATATCGCTGTGTTCGGTCTTGGAGACAGCCACTATTGGCCACGCAAAGAAGACAAGATTTACTACAACAAGCCGGCAAAGGATCTTCACGCCCGTTTGCTTACCCTCGGAGCAAAGGCTTTGGTTGAATGTGGTCTCGGAGACGACCAAGATCCCGATGCCTACCAGACAGCATACGGCGAGTGGGAGCCAAAGATTTGGCAGGCACTCGGCGTCGATAATGTGGAAGGTCTTCCAGAGGAGCCAGCACCGATTACAAACGAAGACATGAAAGCTGCATCAAATTTCCTCAGAGGGACTATCGAGGAGGGATTAGCTGATACTAGCACTGGTGCTATCTCTGCGAGCGATCAACAGCTTACCAAGTTCCACGGCACCTACATGCAGGACGACCGTGATCTTCGTGATGAGCGAAAGGCGCAGGGTCTTGAGCCTGCCTACTCCTTTATGATCCGGTGTAGACTTGATGGAGGTGTCTCCACCCCCAAGCAGTGGCTGCAAATGGACGAGATCAGCACCAAGCTCGGCAACGAAACCATGAAACTGACGACACGGCAAACTTTCCAGTTCCACGGCGTAATCAAGGGCAAGCTCAAACCCGCAATGCAGGCCATAAATAAAGCATTGATGACTACCATTGCCGCTTGCGGTGACGTTAATCGGAACGTCATGTGCAGCTCTCTTCCAACTCAGTCGAAGTATCACTCGCAAGTTCACGCTGTTTCCCAGAAGATCAGTAATCATCTCCTTCCTTCGACGACCGCCTACCACGAGATCTGGCTCGAGGATGACGAGACAAAGCAGAAAAAGAAGGTCGCTGGTGAAGCGGTTCAGGATTATGAGCCACTCTACGGCCCCCTCTACCTACCTCGAAAGTTCAAGATCACCATCGCCATCCCACCACACAATGACACTGATGTATATGCTCATGACATTGGTCTCATCGCGATAAAAAGTGCCGACGACAACCTTATTGGATTCAACGTTCTTGCGGGCGGTGGTATGGGGGTAACTCACAATAATAAGAAGACCTACCCACGCACTGGAAGTATGTTTGGCTATGTCTCTACCGATCAGGTCCACATTGTGTGCGAGAAAATCATGTTGGTGCAACGCGATCACGGTGACCGCAAGAACAGGAAGCACGCGCGCCTCAAGTACACTATCGACGATATGGGTATCGATGTGTTCCGTGGCAAGGTCGAAGAACTCTGGGGGCAGCACTTTGCAGACCCGAAGCCGTTCAAGTTCCAAAGCAACGTTGATACCTTCGGATGGCAGAAAGATGAGAATGGTCTTAACCACTTTACCCTCTTCATCGAGAATGGCCGTATTGAAGATACCGCCGAATTTCCAATGAAGAGCGGTCTCGTTGAAGTTGCCAAGGTACATAAAGGAGAGTTTAGGTTGACCGGCAATCAACATCTTATTCTTTCTAACGTTGCAGATGACGACCTGCCTGCGATGAAGGCACTACTTAAAAAGTGGAAACTTGACAACACCAACTTCTCAGGCATGCGATTGTCCAGCTCCGCTTGCGTTGCTTTTCCTACCTGCGGCTTGGCCATGGCTGAGTCAGAGCGTTACCTGCCTGTACTCATCTCTAAGCTGGAGTCTACACTCGAAGAGTCTGGTCTGCGACAAGATAGCATTGTAATGCGTATGACTGGCTGCCCCAACGGGTGTGCGCGTCCTTGGCTCGCTGAGGTCGCATTCGTTGGCAAAGCCTACGGTGCATACAACATGTACCTTGGAGGCGGTTATCACGGTCAGCGGTTGAATAAGCTCTATAGGAGCTCTATCAAAGAAGACGAAATCCTGGAGATCATGAGGCCGTTGATCAAGCGGTATGCTAAGGAGCGGAACGACGGCGAACATTTTGGAGACTTCGTGATTAGAAAGGGTTACGTCAACGAGACCACCCACGGCACAAATTTCCACGCCAACGTATGTGCAGCTAAACTTGAGGTCATTGTATAAACTGCTAACAGAACCACAGACAGCGGAAGAAGAGTCGGATGGAGAGTAAGCGCTTGCCTGGAACCTTGGATGGGTGTGTATATATGGGCTACGGTATGGCCTGAACGGCATTGACGATTGCACGTTTTACGGCGTTCTAAAACCTCGGCATGTTTTGTACTTAGTTGAGAAACACGCCTTTGGACCTACTGAATGTAATGAATCCAGACCAAATACCTTTGTGCGAATTCCAACGATGAAGTGAGGACCTAAATAAAAGTTGGCCTCGAGTGTCGGACGGATGAACGCTTGGGTTGCATTACGTCACCCCACTTTGTTCCGATCGCGCGGAATCTAAGACGATTAAAACCATCTCAGCATGTTCAGCCATGCATGCACTTGATCGACCTTGAACATCCATAGGGGCATGACAACCTGGCTCATGCTGATCAGGGGTACTGCAGCACTATCACGAAGCACAGCTCGACTCATCCACCTCCATCAGCTACCCAAAATGTTACATTCTGCGGCCCCAGCCCAGAAGAAAATCTTCGCTCCAACCAGCAACTCGTCCGACCCGGGCCACGCAACCCAATACACGAAAGGCGTCCTAGACGGCTCCTCTCTGCTCCCCTCTCCGACCGACCAATTCCACACGTGGTTCCAAGAAGCGCAATCCGCCTCCGTCTACCAGCCCGAAACCGTCACCTTCTCGACAGCCTCGCTGCCCGACGGGAAAGTCTCCGCGCGCATGGTGTACATGAAGGAGCTCGACGCACGCGGATTTGTTATCTACTCCAACTGGGACACGAGCCGCAAAGCACACGACGTGCGCAGCAACCCGCACGCAGCGCTGACGTTTTGGTGGCGCGAAATGGAGCGGCAGGTCCGTGTGGAAGGACGCGTCGAGCGCCTGAGTAGCGAGGAGAGCCAGGTATACTACGATACGCGGATTCGGGGGAGTCGACTGGGTGCATGGGCGAGTCGGCAGAGTAGCGTGATTGAGGGGAGGGACGAGCTGGAGCGCAGGGTGGCAGAGGTAGACAAGAGGTTTGAGGGGCAGGAAAGGATTCCGGTGCCGGAGTTTTGGGGCGGTGTGAGGGTGGTGCCGGAGGTGATAGAGTTTTGGCAGGGCAGGGAGAGTCGATTGCATGATCGGTTCGTGTATCGGCGGGTTGGGGGGGGGGAGGATGCGGATGATACGGAGTGGAAGATTGAGAGGTTGAGTCCGTAGGGATGGTGGGATGAAGCGGTCTGATGATGATGATCATGGGCCTTTACTCATGCATGGAGAAGGGTTATCATATTATATGCGAGACGTATTGGGAATTGCTGTTCACGGAGCAACTCATGTATGGACTCCTTTCACAAAACATGTCCAAACACTTGCCGATGCCTTCCGTGCATTCAACCCGCGCGTGGCTTGAACAGACAATAAAATCCAACCGGCCTAGGAAGCACTTCATATTCCCAAAGCGGTGAGAAACTAGGCATTCGGTCGAATCTTTACACATAGCACACGCTTTCTTACTCTCGTCCGATGTCGCGATCAGCGTATACATGTCGGGGACTAAATTGCTTGGGTACGGCATCTACGAGCTTTTCTGCCCGCGTACTCCATACTTTACGAGAAATTCAGCGGAGCGCAGGGAGACAATTACCTAGTGGCAAGGCGTTATGGTAAAGTTCTGGTTGCAGCTTTCCCCACCATGATCTCATCGCAGTTAATCTACGTCATCACGATTCTATCGCCTCGGTCTGTGCGCAGGTGTATCTCAGATCCCCCATAAGGAAGAGGAAGCAGCCTACTACTCACACGACACTGCCAGCTTTAATTCGCCGCATTTTCCATCCTCCTCTTTTCCATCCGTCCATTTCTTCTCTTGCTACGGAGTACCAAACCCCATTCACCATCATGTCGGGAAACTCAAACGTTGGCAACGCTGGCGTCTATCAGAACGACGACCAGCGTACGGTGCCGGACGCGGAGATTCAGCAGGAGAAGAAGGAGAATCGATTCCATGAGGGCAAGCCAAACTCACACAAGGCCAACGATGCTAGTAAGTCTGCTCATCTCGTCTCGGTCCACTCGACGCATGACAGAAAGGGCCTCTCCCTGCCTTGACTGCCTTGACTGCCTTGACTGCTACTCTTTGCACCACCCCTAACGTGCGGCAGAGGACGAGAGATCAATCGCCAATAAGCTCGAGCGCGAGAAGAAGCGTGAGAAAGAAGGGGAGGAGAAGAGCATCGAGGACATCCGCCGCGAAAAGGACGCCACGCTGCCAGCCCGCGCCCACGGCAACGAGCCTTCCAGGGGCGCCAAGATCGACCAGCAGATCCGAGAAGAAGAGGAGGCCGAGCTGAAGAGGAAGGGCAAGGCTTAGATGCCTGCTCTCATTCAATTTGATACCACTCCTGCGAAAAGTAATGCGTGATTGAGGAGAGAAGCCGACGATGTGGTGCTGCAAACAGGCAGAAGCGAGTCTACTACGCTGGCGGCCAAGGCTGGGACAAATAGGACAACTTGACCGCAATTACATGTGTTGATGGGATTCTGATGGAAGAGTGAAAGTGAGGAGCGGGCTTTCTGCAATGATACCAGCCATCCCCACATACCCAGCTGCCTAGTCGTGCTGAGCCCCTCGATGCCCCACGCCTGACTCGCGCAACTACCTTCGGGAGGCTCCGCTCTCCCACCCAACCAGATGCTTGACATGCCGACCTCACTCTCAATTGCCTATCTGGAGATAAATTTTTGATAGTACATGCCTTTCCTGCGTCCCTTGTGCTTCCATCGTACCGCTGCCGGTACTGTTCATGCCCTCAGAGCTCCTCTCCCGCCACCCTGCATCACGCATTTATCCAAACTACTTCATCAACAACACAGCGCAGACATGTCGAGCAAGCAGGCAGAGCGCCTAAAGGGCAAGACCATAGTAATTACCGGTGCATCGTCGGGCATTGGCAAAGCAACTGCGATTGAATTCGCCCGCACACAGCCAACTGACTTGAAACTCATTCTCACCGCCCGAAGAGAAGACGCGCTCAGGGAATTGGCCAGGGAGATTGGAGGGTTCGCAAAGGGCGTCAAAGTGCTCCCTGTCAAGTTGGACGTCAGTGTACCAGAGGAGGTGGATGCCTTTGTTGGAAACCTCCCCGAGGAATTCAAAGACATTAATATCCTCGTCAACAACGCGTACGTCTCCTACCCATCCTCGAAGCCCAAGAACACCTATCAGCAAGCCAGCACTGACACCATGACCTTTCAGAGGTCTCGTAAAAGGCCTGGCTCAAGCCCCCACCATCTCCCCCGCCGACATCACCACTATGTTCTCCACCAACGTCACTGGCCTCATCGCCATGACCCAAGCCATCCTTCCCATTTTCAAAGCCCGCTCCACGCCTTCTGGCGACATCATCAACATCGGCTCCATCGCTGGTCGCGAGCCCTATGCCTCGGGCTCCATCTACTGTGCCACCAAAGCCGCCGTGCGCAGTTTCACCGACGCCCTGCGCAAGGAGCTCATCGCCACGCGTATCCGTGTCATGGAGATTGACCCGGGCCAGGTAGAGACCGAGTTCAGCATCGTGAGATTTGGCGGCGATCACGACAAGGCGAAGAAGGTGTATGAGGGGGTTGAGCCGTTGACGGGCGAAGATATTGCAGAAGTGGTGGTTTTTGCGGCGGCGAGGAGGGAAAATGTTGTCTTGGCGGATACTTTGGTGTTTCCAAGTCATCAGGTGAGTTTGGCTGGGGTGTAACTAGGGGTGGTGTTATGTGGGTTTGCTAACTTGTGACGACTAGGCTGGTGCGGGGGTTATGCATCGGAAGACGACTTAGGCGGGTGAAGATTTAGATTGTTCAATTGAGTTTCTAAGGCACGCCAACTTGTGTCATCCTCATACTTAGTTGCTTTCATACCATGAACTAAGACCATATAACCGCAATCGTAGAGACAGTAATATAAGACCAAGAAATCAAAGTACGAAAAACTACTCACTTGAGTAAAGCAGAAACAGGCGTCTAGCAATCCATCAGAAACCCAACCATCATACAGGTAATGCCAATGATTATTTTACCAGTCCTCTTAACAAAATCTAGATTCAATACCCTGTCAGTTTCACCGACAATTAATCCTATGGAGACTTTCGAATTGTTTGCGGGACAAACTATTCTGCGGTAATCCGTATATATTTCTATGTCACCGCCCCTTTTTCCCAAATCACCTTCGTGTCAATGCCCATCTCCTCTCTCATTTTATATACCGAATCTACGGATGTATTCCCTACACGGAAAGTAACCCTTTGGAAGAAAAATTTACGTATGAAATCCCTGTATAATCAACTGGACACACGGGAGTCCGCACGCAGACTTCGTTCTCATTGTCGGACTCGTTCAGTACCGCAACCCAGTCCCAATCCCATGTGTACTTCTTTTTGTTCTGGGACACCTACATCTATACCGAAAATACCATGCTGCAGCCATGGTGTTGGCACGTTGTGCACCATCCGACGCTGCCTGCTACAGCGGCTACTGCAAAGAGTACGCCTGCCTGGTGCTGGGCAGCTTGTTAGCGGCGCTCTGGAGATTGTGCTGACTACCTACTTTCAGACCAAACCCTTCTCCTCAGTGCGCTCCAAGTGCTTCTTCCTCCTCCAACGTTTGCCTGCGCCGCGGTGGCAGCGGCAATGGAAACAACCGTGGTGGCGATATCAATTCGGACTTGTAGCATTACAGTTGCAAGTCTGTCAAGCAGTATGAGGGGTATGTGAGTGATCCATCCTTCCTCCTTAGTGGTCTTCGCTAACAGATGTTGTAGCAGAGCACCATGTCCACGAGTGCGTTTCTGTTACCCTTCTTCACGCGTGAGCCCACTTCCTGTGGCAACTGCAGGCATAGGGGAGACGATTGACACAAAGGTTTTATATAGGCCTCCTTGCGCCCATCAAGATAGTTAATATCGACATCTATCCCGGGATTTGAGATGGCAGATTTGTCCGTCTATATAGTTTCCACCCCATTTCTGTAGTATCAATGATAATCCATTACTATCCATCCATATGAATATAGTTGATTGATTCACCCGCCTCATACCTGTGTATACGATCGTATCCATCCGTTATCGCTTACCGTATCAACATCTAGCTTTATAGATAAAATTAAAATATCGTGGATGATAGAAGCCCATCCAGGAGAATTGCACCGTTCTACCTATTATCCTACACTTAGTTATTGACCACCAAATTCAATCCGAGGTCTTGGCGTTGATCCGTTAACTAACTAGCGGGGTAAATATCGGATGCAGCTTATTCCGTTCCGAACGCTATTACCTTGTATCCCCTCTTCAATCATAACAAATACCCTAAAGCCAGCAACATCAATAGATTCGCGATCGGCAAGCAGCCTGTTGCATGGCCAAGTGCGCTTTATTGATCGACATCGAGTGATCTAGACCATAAAGTTCACCCGGAGTTGTCCTCATGAGCCGACTCCTTACGCCTCGACAAGCCGAGGAGCTGTAGGTTAATTTGTGGCTCAAAAAGTCTAGACGCTGATTCGATGCCAGACACAAGTCTATAATAGCATATCTTCAATCGTCAAATCTACCGAGGAGTGCCGCAACTTTACAAGAAGAGATTGGTGACAGCGATGGCTTAGACGAGGCAACATTCCACAAGTACTCAAACGTGTTAGAGCGAAAATGGACGACTGTTGTACGGCTTCAGAAGAGAGTAAGATACCACAGGGGACTTTTTGATATATACTAAACAATCTGCAGATATTAGAACTCGAACCAATGGTCGCGGCCTTACAAGCTGAACTTGATTCGGTCACCTTAAACCCCAAACGAAATCGCGATCCCACGAACTGGCTTCCTACACCACCAACACGACATGTGCTACGTTCTCATCGAGGTGCTGTTACCTGCGTAGCGTTTCACCCTGTCTTCTCGTCGCTCGCGTCCGGTTCAGATGATTGCACAATAAAGATTTGGGATTGGGAACTCGGAGACCTGGAGAGGACACTTAAGGGCCACACAAGAGCTGTTTTGGACCTCGATTTCGGCAGTCATAGAAAAGGCCCTTTGCTGGCATCTTGTTCGAGTGATTTAACAATCAAACTGTGGGACCCTGACAACAACTATGCGAACGTTCGGACGCTTTCTGGTCACGACCATTCTATTTCCGCTGTACGCTTTTTGCCCACGTCGGATAACATTCTTGTGTCAGCGGGCCGAGACACTACTATCCGGCTATGGGACACGTCGACCGGGTATTGCGTCAAAACAATTCGTGGGCAGTGCGATTGGATACGAGACGTTTCGCCTTCGTTCGACGGGAGGTGGCTCATATCGTGTGGCGACAATGCAACATCATTAATATGGGACGTTTCAACAGGAGAACCGAAGGTAACTTTAATGGGCCACGACAACAAAATCCAATGTTGTACATTCGCGCCACCGGCAAGTTACAAGTACCTGGCAGATCTGGCTGGACTGAAGAAAACACCTCCGGCAGACAGCTCAGCAGAATTTGTCGCTACAGGAGCTAGAGACAAAACCATAAAATTATGGGACGCTCGAGGAACACTGATCAGAACTCTCATTGGCCACGACAACTGGGTGAGCGGATTGGTGTTCCACCCTGGCGGGAAATATCTGATTAGTGTCGGGGATGATAAAACCATTCGTTGTTGGGATCTCTCTCAAGAAGCAAGATTGGTCAAAACAATAGAAGGGTCGCATGAACATTTCGTCAGCTGCATTCGTTGGGCCCCGGGAGCTATTGAGGACAGCCCTGGAGATGCAACAGAAGTGACAAGCGAGGCGTCCAAGAAGCAGAATCCTGGCAACAATAAAATCCGGTGTGCGATCGCAACTGGAAGTGTCGATACGTATGTTCGGGTCTTTCTGGGATGATTCATGAAGTCGCAAGGAGTTAGAAGCTAGGCCAGTCGCTTAGCCGGCGTTTTTGGGAAGGGAACGGCATGCTTCATGCATATGTGCTTGCAATCTATTAGCGAATCAAAGGTTAGCCCTCCAGCATAGCGCATGACCTGTATTTTGGATCACCGTGCTCGATAATATATAGATGAGGCAGTTTGCCTGCTTGTAGAGACCGAAATAATTACCTCTTCACACCAAGTAATCGATTGCGGGTATTTGCCGTGTTGTAACAATCTGCGACGGTGTCAGCCATCACAAGCCCACTCACTCCACTTAGCACTTCATGTTAGTTTTTAATAGAGCGACTTCGACAGCCAATCAATCAGAGGATGAAGGTTTGAGCAGAAAAATATTGGGGCACGTAGTATCTATCATCAGTTATAATAGAAGACTCGATAAGAAAGTAACAAATCAGATGCAGGGTTTGTCTATTCTATGATGTGGCTTCGTGCATCTAGCTAGCTAGACCAGTAGAAAAAAAAAACGAGCCTTGAATGCAAAACGTACCCATATCAAACGCCGCTTGCACTGCAAAACCAACCGCGCCTCATGCTAAATGCACTGTCTAGCTGTGCTAGAGGGTCTCATCCTACTCAACCCACCCATCTCCGAGCACTCTTAAACATTCTCGACCACGGGCCCAACTCACCCCACTCCTCAGCCACACCACGCGGAATATAACTGCCCACTTCGCGCAAAATTGTCCGCTCGGGATGTGGCATCATTGCCAAGACTCTTCCGTCCTGACTCCTAACTCCGGTGATACCCATAGGAGAACCATTGGGGTTATACGGGTACTGCTCTGTCTGCTGGCCATAATTATCTACATAGCGTAGTGAGACGAGATTCTCGCTGTATAATGTCTGCGGGCTTGATTTGGACGTGGCAAAATGTGCGCGACCCTCGCCGTGCGCAGTCACGATGGGGAATTTGGAGCCCGCCATGCCGTGAAGGAAGACAGAAGGGGGTGGTGTGGTAGGGCCTGGGGTGGTGTCAAGGACTTCCAGCATACAAACACGAGCTTCGTATTGCTCCGAGGCGTTGCGCTCAAAGCTTGGCCAAAGGTCAGCACCGGGTACCAGTTCTTTGAGTTTAGACAAAAACTGGCAGCCATTGCATACGCCGAGGGCAAATGTGTCGGGACGTTCAAAGAAGGCCTTAAATTCTTTGCGTGTGTTGGGATGCAGAAGCACAGATTTAGCCCAGCCTTGGCCGGCGCCAAGGACGTCACCATAGGAAAAGCCTCCACAAGCTGCAAGGCCGACGAAGCCGGCGAGAGAGACGCGCTCAGAGATAATGTCGGTCATGTGGACGTCGATGGCGGAGAAGCCGGCCATGTGGAAGGCAAAGGCCATTTCCGACTGACCGTTGACACCTTCTTCTCGAAGAATGGCAACGCGCGGTTTCGATGAGAAAGCAGAAGATATTGTGGTTTTAAAGGGAAGAATGTTTTCGGCGGGCTTAAAGCTGAGGTTGTATGAAAGACCGGGGTCTCTATCGTCGACTAGGTTGGCAAATTCCCTGTCAGCGCAGGAAGGATTATCCCGTAGCTTTTGCATGCGGTAGGAGGTTTCGGCCCAGCGTTGCTGAAGCATGGAGCGAGTACCGCGGTAAACTATCGTGGAGCCAAAAGCAAACGAGATCTCTTGCTTTGAGGCTGAAGGGACGCGGCCGATTTTTCTAACCATGCCCGGGGGTGGGCCACATGTTGCGAAGCAGCGGTTGAAGGCAACTTCGTCCTGCTTCCTGACCTGGAACACCGCGCCAAGCTCTTCATTGAAGAGAGTTTCGAGCACGTCCTTGGGTTCTGCAGAACGGGAAATGTTATCCAACATGACCTCGAGGCCGCATCGGCCGGCGAACATCATCTCCACGAGAGTGGTGAACAGACCACCGTCAGATCTGTCATGATAAGCAAGAACTATGCCAGACTCGTGCAGCTGTTCAATAGCGTCAAAGTAGTCTTTAATGATATCGGCATCATAGACATCGGGTGCCGTGTCGCCAACCTGTCCAAATGTTTGAGCCAGCGAAGATCCACCGAGGTGCTTTTTGCCTGCTGCCAAGTCAACAAACATCAAAACCGTCTCGCCAACGTCCTCTAGCCGCTCCAATGCAGGTGTCCATGTGCGGTCGATGCGGTCGACCGGCGCGAATGCAGTGATGATGAGCGACATTGGCGCAGTGACCTCTTTTGCACCACCATCGTCTGTCCACTTCATCTTCATGCTCATTGAGTCCTTTCCAACAGGAATAGAGATCCCAAGTTTTGGGCACAGGTCCATACCAATGGCCTCGACAGCCTCGTACAAGGCAGCCCCTTCGCCCGGGTGACTGCTTGCAGACATCCAGTTCGCTGACAACCGTACGCGGGAGAGTCTGTCTGGGGTGCTTGCTGCGGCGATGTTCATGAGGGACTCTGCAACGGCCATCCTGGCTGACGCAGCTGGTGAAATAAGCGCTAATGTAGGTTTCTCACCCATGGCCATGGCCTCTCCGGTCTTGATGCCTGCTAGCAATGAGGTAGCAGTGACTGACACATCGGAGACGGGAGTTTGCCACTTGCCGACCATCTGATCGCGCACGGTCAAGCCACCGACTGACCGGTCTCCAATCGTGATGAGGAAGGACTTGGAGCCTACCGATGGCAGCGTGAGAACACGGTCAACAGCCTCAGCAATCAACCCGTCCTTTGGTGTGTCTGGAATGTACATGGACAAGCTGCTATCAAAAGCAGGGAGTCTCAGCTTCCGCGACTCAACATTACGAGACATTTTCGGTGGCTTGCCAAAAAGCGTCGACATAGGCAGATCGATGGGGGTGGGGTTCACTTCCGAGTCTCTGTCTTTCAGAATAAGGCGCTGCTCATTTGTTGCCACACCTACAACCGAGTAGCCGCATCGCTCTCGCTGGCAGATACGCTTGAACAGGTCAAGCTGATCAGGGCCCACGGCGAGAACATAGCGCTCTTGCGCCTCGCAACACCAGATTTGAAGCGGGCTCATACTCTTGTCGGCGTTATCGATTTCGCGCAACTCAAAGATGGCGCCGAGTCCTGAGTCATGGACAAGTTCGGGCAGGGCGTTCGATAGGCCTCCTGCACCGACATCGTGAATGAAAAGAATGGGATTGTTGTCGCCCATAGAGCGACAGGTGTCAATGACTTCTTGCGCACGCCTCTGGACCTCGGGATTGCCTCTCTGGACGCTGGCAAAGTCAAGGTCGACTTTGCCCTGGCCGGACTGGATACTCGAGGCTGCTCCTCCACCAAGACCAATGAGCATAGCAGGCCCACCGATAACAAGGAGATGTGAGCCAGCGGGCACGATGTCGGGGTCCTTGAGCGCATGTTGCGGCCTCACTGT
>Ga0182211_1000062_pt1 | contig 27927 bp, 20 predicted proteins | sample G5R1MG_20_FD_129660 | JGI IMG/M metagenome (GOLD analysis project Ga0182211, IMG submission 129660) | Switchgrass phyllosphere microbial communities from Michigan, USA - G5R2_MAIN_03OCT2016_LD1 MG | ecosystem: Host-associated > Plants > Phyllosphere > Phylloplane/Leaf | place: USA: Michigan... | reverse complement strand
CAACAAACGCATACACGGGTATGCAAGGACTGTGAGCTGCGAGTTTGCGCAGAAACCGCCTCGAAGCAATATCCGGGTATCCCTTGGCCTGAGAATAGATCATTAGAGGATCAAATCAAAACGGGTGTACGTGTACAGTCTCACCGTCACTACTACGATATGGAGCTTGATTTCCTCCCACTGTGAAGAGCTCAAAAGAGATCGGAAAGTCGCCTTGAACACAAAGTCAGCAAGGAATAGATGCCTGCAAAATGACCTTACTTCCTTCTCAATGACTAAGATCCAGCGAACGGAGGGCATGCTCAGTACATCGTGCTCTTCGAGGGTCGGAACTAGTAAGCCCTGATCGACTCGTTAATAGCAAGCTCGAGGTGGAAATCAATTCATCTCCCACCTCTGCCTCGTCTATAGCACACACTGTGTGGCCAGAAGCCCGCTGCAGAATGAAGTTGCCAGCGACTAACCCTTTCGCTGCAGCGGTCTGGACAGCATTAGCAAATATTCAGAAATCCGTCAATCGGTGGTGTTCAGTACGACGTTTAATTGGGCCCTCGTCACACCAAAGGTACATGCCAGGTCATCAACATATCGGTCAACCACGGGTTGCTTAACGAACAAGTCTGGATGCCGGTAATATATGTCACTTGATGTCTCAGCAATATTCATAACCATAGCTACGCATACTGATTACCGTTTGGTCATGACGGTATTCTCAATGAGGCTGCCATGGACGATTTCTAGTATGCGTAAGAGGACAGCTTGTCCAAGTCAGCATTCAATCGGTCGGCCAGCTCTCAGGTCCCACTTAACTGAAATTCCATGCTTCATGTGCATTTGCTCCCGGAAAATTGACGTTTCTTTCCTTTGGCGCAGGCAGCTTGATTCTTCCTTCTCCTGCTTTAATTTGCCTGCGAGATAGAGCGGCCCGTGATCTTAACGTGATCGTCATGGGCCGATCTTCACAAAGAAGACTCGTCAGAATCTTCTCCAGCATGGCCTCGAGGCAACCGATAATCCAGGATCTGCTCCCTCTTCAGTTTGAAGTCCCTTTTGGTATATTTCCGACTCTACCTGTCGTGCAACGTTGGCTGATTTGGGGCGCCTATAGCATTTGTAGATCGTAACGGCGTCAAATCACAATCACGGGCAATAGTTGTTCGACCACAAGGTATATCATTGATAGGCGCTTCTACCGGCACGCCTTCTATATCCCATAGTGTCGGCTCATCGTCGGAGTCTGCAAATAGAAGCTCACTGTCGGACCCGTCGCTCAGATCAGCATCGAGGTCAAAGTCTTCCTGCGAACTTATACCATCGAAGAGTAGGTCGTCAAGGAAATCATTGTCCATGGCAAAGATGTGATGATGGCTGGCTGCTGAGCACGAGAAAGCTAGTCTAGGGCGATGGCACAGAACGGAAGCTAGCGAGTGGAACGAGAAGGAGCGATCCGAGATCAGTTCAGGCGGCTGCCGAAGACATTTTGCTGTTGTTGATATTGCTGTTGGTTAACTCAGTGCTCGCAGTGACAGCAGAGTCTCGGGGAGCTGAGGCGGTACTAATCATGAGCAACAATCATAGCATGGCGAAACTTCTTGGTGTTCGATGGGTGGTGGTGGTGAACGCTAACATGGTGGGTGGTGGTACGTGCGTGACGCGCCTTTCCTATCTAGGAAATCAGCCTATGGAGTTGTCAATAGTGCGCGGATTCGCGTTCCTAGGGACGTGTCGCGCCTTCCCAAGTCGCGCCTCCTCTCAATCAAGCCCGCTACCGTGAACACGCATCATTTCAAGCTTTACGCAACCTCGCCATCGCAAATTCAGCTCCTGCCTCCTCTTGATCCAGAGAGGAACTTCCCTCCATGGGCCCTTGGCTATCTCCCCGCCGCTAAAGCGCACTCATGGACGACGCAACATCCGCCATGGCAATGGCCCAGAAACGTCCGCATGAAGAGGATCATGGGCCTTCAACGCCCGTGAAAGCAATCGGGTCAAACGTATCCACTCCGCTTTCCGAGCTTTCTGTTCAGACCCCTTCGCCTCTCCAGGACCGCGCTCTGAGCTGCACGGCAACCGCCAAAACCAATGCCAATACCAATCCTCCATCAAGTACCACCCATTCCGCTAAAAGACGCAAGTTGACACCGCAGGAGAAAGAGGAGCAGCGCCTTGAGAAGGAGGCCAAAACCAGGGCCCGGGAGGATAAGAAGGTACAGAAGGAGGCTGAGGACAAATTAAAGGTCGAGCAAAGGGCTCAAAGGGAGGAAGAAAAGCGAAAGAAAGCAGAGGAACGTGATGAGAAGAAGCGAAAAAGAGAGGAGGAGTTGCAGCAGAAGGAAGAAGAGAGGCTCAAGAAAGAAAGGGTAAGCCCGGTGCAATGGAGACTCCCTCTGTGCAGTTGCTAACGTATCGCTAGTCTCAAATGAAATTGAATGCCTTTTTCGCGAAGCCAAAAGATACGGGGAACAACGTCGGACAGGCAGTAGCAGAGTCTGTACAAGCGCCCTCACTATCATTACTGCCCGATCGAACCGGAGCTGCTACTAACTCGGTCCCCTCGTCTCCACAGAAGATCGTCAAGAATGGCCAGACAGACTACGACAGATACTTTCTGCCGTTCAACATCCCAGCGAACACTATATTGGCTCCTAGAAACGCTCTTCTAGAGGACCCGGCCGGATTAGAGGCCGCTCGGACCCGACTCGACACGCTGATCACCAGCGGGACCACGCCCAATGACTCCATAACACGACAGACACTTCCCTTCAAGTCCTCATTACAGCATTGCCGAGGTTTTAAGACTGTAGCAATTTCAGAAATCATAGAACGTTTCAATGGCTCGTCTGACCATCCACTCGACCTGACCGCTGATGCAAATACTAACTCACGGCAACCACTCGACATGTTGACGGACATCCCCATGAAGTACATCCACTTTCAGGAAGACGTCCGTCCTCCATACTATGGAACTTACACGAAACAATATACAGACGCGGAATCACGGCGGCTAGCACGTAATCCTGTCTCACGTGTCCGCAAAGACACCCAGTACGATTATGACTCCGAAGCAGAATGGGAAGAGCCAGCGGAAGGCGAGGATCTCGACTCTGATGGCGAGGATGACGGCGACGACGATGGAGATGATGACATGGACGGTTTCCTTGACGACGAAGAAGACGCTCAGCTGAAACGAGGCCTCATCAGTGGTGATTTAGTCCCTATTAGCACTGGTCTATGTTGGGAAGATTCAAATCACGTGTCCAGGCTGAATGATGGGTCAGGAGCTATCTGTACTGACTTCCGAGAGTTCGCTATAGAGGTTTTGTTCGAACAGCAGCCTGTCTCGATCGATCCTTTCTCTACAGCATACTGGCTATCCGAACCTCCACAGCCCACATCAGCTATCTCAACAACGAATAAGGGACTTACTAGCATTGGATCCATGAATCCGCCCCGTGCTCCATTGGCACAGCGCACGATGAACGGTCTCCTCAACACACTAAATACCCCGATAATGCCGACTGCGAGCACTACTGCCAAGCCTGCCAAGGCGAAGCGCATGATTCCATCCGACCAGCTATCGGCTTTCAAAGCTGAGATTGATGGGAAGGACTTGACTAAGCTCGGCATGATCGAAGCCTTGAAGAAAGCGTTTCCAAAGCTCCCGAAAGACGCGATCAGCAACACCTTGAGCGTTGTTGCTGCGCGAGTAGGTCCTACCGAGAAGGAGAAGCGATGGGTGTTGATCAATACCTGAACGGCCAGATTGTGGATCATATTGGGCCGCCTTTCTCAGTTATTATGAAGTCTATTATATCACCCTTACGCGTCGCCAAGCTATACTATTATCTGTCCTTGGCATCGTGATTCGAAGCAAGATGATTAGTTATCAATTTAGCCGGCACAATTGGTGGCCACTAGACCCGTTGCGAATATCCTTCTACCTGACATTCATTTCTGAGCGACCAGTTTGGCGTAAGGAATACACCGGAATCCAGGAGACTTTGAGGGAAATACTAAGTATAGCCTAGTATAGCCTAGACCGTCGGGTGCTTCCTTATGAAAACATGGCCTGCAGACCAAAGAGTCGGTAGAGCGTCGTTTGCTTGGTTTCAAAGCTGCATAATGATATGCAGGTTGTCGTGTTACTTGATTTCAACAGATAGTTGCAGTGGACTAACCACCGCAAGTAGTATTAACATGGTATGTACATGGTACTTACTCGTCGGCTCAGCCATGCTAAATAAGTCGTGTAAAAGTTTGCACAGGGAACAAGGACGGGGTTATTTGTGTCTGGAAATAAGACGGGCAGCGAAGAGCCCCACGTGAAGCTGCTGGTATGTCGCAGGGCGAAGACATTAGAGCTGACTGTGTACATAGCTCCCTTGCGGGTACGCCATCTGCCATGCATGTGTTTTGCGAGTTTTAGGTAAGCCGCTGTCAAGCAAGCCTCTAGCTTACAGGTCTACTTTTAGCCCGAGCCCCGATTATCTGGGCGCTTGTAATCTTCCGAGAGCGCCGTCCACCAATCGTCCTCGCCTTGTAAACGCCTGGCTATCTTTGGTACAACGCCCTGTCCAGAGGATCGAATCGCGTACAACGACGTGTCTGGATAGCTTACGTCCGGAGCTGGATCATTATTTGTCCCCATGCATCCCTTCTTCGAAGCGCCGATGCCAGCCCATCCCCCTGGTCGTGCTACTCCCGCATCAGCATCAGCAGACGCTGTCAAGTAGCCGGTCTATCCTTTGCAGCTCAATGCGGCGCCCAGATACTTATACATGCGCTAAAGCGTGGACACTGAATAATCCCATCTTCAAGAATAGCAATCTCAAGCATGACTGGCCCATCTCATGCAGACTCTCTTAGTGCAACGAGGTATAGGTCAGGGAGACCTACAAAGACACCTCCTTGCCTCCACAATGTGTTTGGTCTGATACTTGCCGTGATTTTCATATCCACGAGTCGAAAAAGTACGCCATCTGCCTCTTTGCTTCACTCATATTTGTCGCGGTTTGAAATTACTGGTAGTAGGTCATGGCGACACTGGGTTTCTACTTGTCTATTACTGTGCTGTTAGTTCAGACAACAGTGGCCTTGAATTGTTCAGACAACAAGTACATCTACGTCGATATCCACAAGCGGGTCGTTCACGACTCACCGGAGTTCCAATACGGATCTTTCATCGGCCTAGGTACACCAGCACAGAACAATAGTCTGTGGCCTTCGCTATCACAAAATCACATCTCGTTTGCAGCACAGGACTACTGCAGGAATAGCACATTAAGGAATTGCGATAGATCAACAGGGGGTTTCTTCAGCTATCAAGATTCAACTTCGTAGGTCAATCTACTCAAACGTAAGTTGCTACATGCTTATGAATTTATAGGTTCGAAGAGAACGATGTCCTCAAATCTTTAGATCGGCAAGGCGATATACCGATTTCGGGCTTCTTTGGCCAAGAAGTCCTTCGATTATATACACACTACTTTGAAAAGGATGGCGCATCTCAGACTTTGGTAGAGAACTCTACAATCATGGTCGCCGAGGAGGGGTCAATAACACCAGGCAGAGTAGGGCTAGGGTCGTCGTCTACGTTATTGAGAGACCTTGCTGCCAAAGAGCTTATCGCCGCAAAGACATACTCTTTATACATTGGGCAAGGGTTTGACCGTGCTGGAGGAGTCGTCAATGGCAGTAATGTCTTTGGTGGGTATGACGCTGGGCGATTCAATGGTGTTCCACACAAGTACCCGATGATGATCGCCAATCTGAACCCAATGAGCGTCCGTATCAAGGATATCTTCATCAGCGATACAAAAGACAGACGAAACGTATCTCTTTTCGACAACACCATGTTTCCCGACATGGAATCGCGACCAGAAGCCTTCAAAGCCGAGATTACAACCGAGCAATTTCCACTATCACTACCTTACCAAATCACGAAGAACTTCATTGATTATTTAGGCGCCACGACCGACAACTACTGGGGCGATAATTCGCTTAAGCTAGAGAGCCCATTCAACGGGACACTCTCCATAGTCCTGGAGGACGACTTCACCGTCACGATTCCTCCGGAAGTCCTCACGAACGCCTCGAACATCACCCCTATACAATCCCGCGACAAAGATTCAACCGCACCATTCTCCCTCGGTACCGCCTTCCTTGGTCAAGTCTACCTCATGGCTGACTATGAAACCAATAACTTCTTCCTAGCGCCTGCCGTTCAGAAAAACAACTATGTCATGCCCCGAACATTCTGCCCCCAATCCACACCCGTTGCCTATGTGCGTCCGAAGCAGTCACAGTGGAAACGCCAGGGTTTGATTGGAGCTGTGATTGGAGGTGTGATTGGCGGTATGGCCATGCTAGCAGCGCTGTACTGTCTTTGGATTACATGGTTGAGGAAGAAAGATGAGAAGAATTTGAGGGAGGAATTAGAGAGGAATCAACGGCGAAAGATGGGGCAGTTGGATATCGAGGATGGACCAGCTTTTGAGCCACCACCAAAGCCAGTAAATGCTGCTCAAGCATTTTTTTGGAGGAAGAACAAGCCGGGATTTTAGATGGAGACAATAATTCTTTTCGGTTTGGGAGTGCCACTCGTTATGTATACCCGGAGATGGCAGTCTGGCACTCCTATATTTTTTAACTGTTCGGACTCCATCACAACCACAGTGATGTCAAAGTATGTTGCTTTCCAATACCTTACCCACGGTATTGAAGGGCCTTCGACTTCGGGATTTTTCAATTCTAATGATGCATTTTTCGTGCTCCACACCCTCAGAACCGCGACGTTTGGGACACTGATACTGTGTACCGTTCGCCAGGTACAAGGTGCAATGATGCACCAAAGTACCGATCGAGGCATCGTCGAATTCGATACCAGGATCATTTGAACTGTCAAAATCGATATCTCGCCAAGCTCCTCTTTTGGTACTGCTCACATGCACATGATAACCTCCCTCGCTCGCCCTGTCGCACTGACGCAGAACGTGACTCTCTTCAGCACCGAGATGCAACGTTCGTAAGCCAGAACAACAAATAGTTCAACTTTACTCGTATCATTTTCAATCACAGAAGTATCGGACCCAGCTGAACCGAGACAGCAGAAGTTTCCATCTGAAATTGGGGTGCATATCGACCGCCATGTACCGGCTATCCACTCGCACGAACCAAACCAGGGCTTGCGGAGCAGTGGCTCGTCCGCCCTATCATCATGCGATGAATCACATTCCACACAACAGCACCTCTGGCCCTTTCTTATTTGTTGTTCACTTTCCATATTTTCTCCAACATTCCTGTCGGACTTGCCTTGACAACATCAACTACTCGCCCAGGCCACGAGAATGTATGTTTACAAGTCATTCCCCCCTACCTGTATACTGCCTTTGAATGGATTTTCGAAATTTTCGCAGCGCCATTGCACGGGAATAGAGTTGATGAAGAGGAGGGCGCAAGAGACATACGAAACCTCGGGGTTATCGCGACCTGCATAAGACGGATAGGGTTGATTCGCACATTTGGCTCATTCTCCGCTATTACAGACAAGCGCATATTCAAACTCAAAGAATTGCATCGCATCGTTGATGCTCCAAGCGCAGCAACTATGGTGCCGTCAAACAAGCGCGCCGCAACCGCAGCGGCGCCAATGAGCACCACCGCCATCGCCGCCATCATTACAGGAATTGGTGTCGTTATGCTGTGCCTCCTCGGCGCCCTGATCTTCCTCTTGGTCCGCGCAGTTCGCGCACATAAGAGGCTCATTGCGGATCTTGATGAAAGAGGGATCTCGCTTGCCCAGGCACACAAAGAGATGGAAAGCGACCCCGTTGCGAGACCGCGGGCTGTGATAAAGCGCAATACTGTGCTACCATTCAACAAGACCTCAGGATGGGGAACTCTACCATCCACAGAAACTTTCAGATCGGCAGATTCAGGAGCCGTACCAGAGCATTACGTGCCTCCCATACCTGCAAATGCGACGAAAAGGTCGAATCTTTCATGGCCGTTTTCGAAGCGGCGCATGCGGAACCGGTCTGTTCAGATGAGTAAAATGAAGGTTACAAGGCTTTCGACGGTCATGGAGAGCCCAAACCTGTCACCAATGCCTCCGGACACCTCCAGTGTGGGCGAAAGTGGTCAATTTCATGCGCGCTCTAGCGGATCCGTGAGCAGAAGTCCCTCATGTCAATCATTGTTGCAGCAGCATCCAGCATTTCGCCATCAGCATCAGGCTACAGGCCCGCCAGGGGCAGCCACAAGAGGGTCTGTTGCCGTAAAAACACGACCGCATAGGGCTCAGTCTGTTGACGAGATATCTACCGGTCAAACGACACGGCCGTATGTCAAGACGCGATCAGTCAGCCTATGTAGTCGTAAATCGGGAGAGGTTCCGGACATTATGCTACCTCCACTTCCATCGGATATGTCACGACTAGAAAGTTTGACCAAAGAATTCGAAGAACTGAACCGCGTCCCCTCAAAAGTGTCGCTGTCCAGTCTTGGGTCCGCCGATACCGCTATCTTGGACAATCGCAACAGCCCGGCCAATTCTCCGCCAGCACAATCTCGAGGCCAGAAGATTACGAAGCCCAACACAAAAGGTTCTGCCTTTGCAGGTGGTAAGAATATTCGAGACACGCTCGATTTACGAGCGAAAGTTTTGGGCAGTCGGCATTCAAGTGAGGCGAATACCCCTATAAAAAACACAACAACAGAGGCAACGCGGCAGTCGCAAGACGAGCAGAGAAGTACGCTTATGGAGGAATTAAACATCCAGTTGCCAAGCTCCGTGGAATCCGAAAAGTCGGTGTGCATTGAAGGCATGCCACAACCCGCTACCAGCCCCCCTCCAATGCGAAACTCTTCATCCAAGCGCAAATCCAGGACTTTTGTATCTTCTTCTGGATCTCCCGAACGGCAAGACCAACCCCCCACCAACTCACGAATGGTAGCAAGAAGAAGGTCACCAAAACGACAGGACTCTCAAGCCTCATCTCGCAGTAGTGGAGGTAACCCTTTCCAATGGGATCAGACTCCAAGCCTGTACTCTTCGACCAAGCCATCAAACCTGAAAGGAAGCCCCAGTGCTCGTAGAGGACATGGAAGGAAGAACAGTGTGCGAATCTCTCTGGTGCCCACCATTCATCGATCGCCTAATAGGGTGTCTAGCCAATCACTGTATAACCAGGACGGCTTTACCGAAGCAGGCGCTTCAGAAAATGGCCTCGGTCTTGAATGGAGCTCTACGCACGCTATTTCGAGATTACCAACAGCTTCTACGTTTGCTCCAGACCTGAAGTTCACAGCAACGTCGCTCAGAGCAACATTGACCTCCACTTCTGCAACGCTGCCGCTGATCGGTTACGATCAATCCTTTGTTGTATTCCCAACTGATCAGATCCTGCCTCCACTTTCGGACACAGAGCAACGGCGATTGAGTAGCGGGTCCATGTTCAGCTTGTCGCGATTTCCAGCCGCGCCACGTGTCTTTGAGACTGACGATATCATCACAGCATATCAACATGGACCTCTGGCCAGCGACCAAGACTTTAATGTTAATTGGATCCCAGGTACACCAATGTTACAGCAACACCCTTTCGGTGTGAGCCCGCCGGAACGTAATCAATCTCCATCGCCTACGAGCATAATTGACATAGACGAATATCACCCAGAGCAAGTCAGCTGCATATACCACACGCCACCTAATCCCAATGTAACCTCGCGAATATATCAATCCGCATTCGCACCTATTCCTGAGGAGTCGTCGGTATGTTCCAACAAAACATTGGATGGAGAGGTATCACGAAGCAGAGATTCCCCATCGGTTTCACCAATGGCAATGTCACCTCCAAGATTTAGCTTTCAGGATCGTTCCGCATATAACCTGCCAGTTCACGCTACTTGTATTCCAGAAGAAATAGCAGACACGATCGACCCTACGATTTTGAGCAAGGCCGCTTCCAACACACCGAGCAATTATTCCTCTGCGGAGGACAGTGTTTTCGGAGCCCACGCTAGTGAAAATGATATAGGCCTTACAATACCGCCATCACCAAGGACCAATAAATCGACGCCCGAACCTCTTCCCGAAGCTACATCGCCAGGCACTGACTCACCAACGATGGGCCACGACCTTTCAGAGTTGTCACTGTCGTGTTACACACGCTCACCCTCGCCTTCCCCTACTAACTCCCCGATCAAACTACCAAGTCCGAAATTTCCATGTTCACCCCGGCCTGCGCATGCACTACTCCCCGTTCAAAACCTCTCGTTGAATTTCGCCGCGGTGCCCACACTTCATCCGTCTCCACGCGGACCGCGCAGCTCTCCACCACGACCCTTGCGCACTTCAATCGCTCAGCTCCGACGCATGAACTCGGAAGCTGTGGAAGTGAAAGACACGAAAGCCGCTCGGGGTGAGCGGAGGTATCTCAGAATTGACCGAGAAAATAACCCGCGCATCTCCGGCGAGTCATGGCTCGACGAGCTCGAAGATTCATCTACCGTGGAATTAGATGAAGATGAAGGGAGGCGACTTGTGGGAAACTTGCTGGAGGATGGAATCCACCGAGATGAGAGCTGTACCATCTTTGATTTCGAGGCCACGGACGACCACTTCATGGGCTCGATCAAGAGCAATAGCCCTCATACCAAAACAAGTGTTATATTGGACTGCGAAAACAGCAAATTTAGCACCGCCGAAAGTTCACATCGTTCAAGCAGTATATGGGGCGACGGTGAGAAATTCTGGACCTCTCCTACCCCTCCGCCTCCTCCTCCCAGCACCCCCCGCAAATACAACACCTACCACACTCTCGCCTCATCTCCACTTGCCTCACCGTCACGCTCCTCCCCATCACGATCCACGCCCAGCACCCCCACCTTGACCCATCGCAGACGTCATTTCTCTGTCGCAAGGGACGCTGCACCCCACACCAGCAACAACGAAGACAACCCCCCCAGCCCTCTCTCCTCCCCCCCAAAATTTCAAAGCTTCACGCCTCCCGCCCACGCCGCCCAGGCAAGCGGCACGGGTAGAAAGCGGATTGTACTGGGCACCGGCACACCGAATGTGAGTCCCAGTGGCAGTCCGCACATGGGTAGCCCAGGCCCGGGCGATGCAGATGCGCGTGTCAGGATTCAGATCACCACGCCTGGGGGCCGTGTTTTGAGTGGCAGTGGGGCCATGGCGAGTTTATATGATCGGCAGGGGTTTTTGAGGATTTAGGATTGATTGAGAATGGTGCTGGCGGTGGTGAGCCATGAATTTCCTTCTCTTTGGTTTTATTCCTTTGTATTTTTCTCTCTTTTTGGATCCTAGATTTATGAAGGTAGTAGGGTTTTGCGGAGGTAGATGGAAAGTTGGGTATGTGTGGCAGTGTGAGGACTAGCCTACGAATTTTATGACTCGAGGAGACAATCAATGCATGGCATATCATATGGCGAATAGAACTTAGCATTGAATGAGTAATGATAGAAATTAATTCATGTAGGTGTGGTTTTCTTTTAATAGAGCGGTGCGTCTTCGGCTATGTGTGCTATGCAAGACACACAAGAAAGGGGGTATATACTAACTGTAGCGTAAACCAAAGGGAATCCGAGTATTATTATGTTGACAGATTAGTCGAAGTCCATAATTAACGATGTCAAAAGTACTGAAAATAAAACATCAAGTCTTGGGCTTCTTTCGTACGAGTCCTGTTGATAGGGTATTGATACCGCTCACTCGATCCCCAGCTTCCGAATCAACCTTAAGCTTTTTTTTTACCGAGACCTCCCCAATACCAGACACACCTGGCTCGTGTTGTGACTCTGCAGAGTTCAAGTCGACCGACGGCTGCGTCTTTCTTTTCTTCCGCACGCCCACGACCAATGTTGGCGGTGTCACATGCGCAGCCGGTGCTACCGTCTCTTTGCGCCCCACAACCGTCCAGCTCCAGTCAGACATGCCGCCCAGGACTGCGATCTCGTGCTTCCACTTTTCGGTACTACGGCTTGTGGCGGCGCGGTTTGCAAAGCTCTGTTGCAACAGGACCTGATGGGCGCGGTCGTAGTTCTTAGCGGAGAAGCAGATTTTGCCGCGTGAGGAGGGGTTCCAGGTGTAGTAAGGGCTTGTAGAAGGGATCGTTCGGTCGCTGGGTGTGGTAGAAGAAAAGGATTTTGTAAAGAGGGATGAGGTGGTAGTTTTGATTTTGGGAAGGACGAGGGGGATGGGGCCGTATTTGATCTTGTCTTCTCTTTTTGGGCGTCGTGGCTTCTTACTTCGGGGGCTGGCAACGGTTTCTTGGGAGAGAGATTGTTGCGATGGCTCGTCTTCGTCTTCTTTTGTGATTGAGTGTTTCGGGGGGTTGATGACGACCCAAATAAAGCCTACGATTCTCCCAGAGGAGCATTCTTGTCGAAACGCCATAAATTCCCAGAATTGGTCGAGGGTCTTCACGCTTTTCCATTGCCCATCACTGCGGGACGGGGTGCCGCCGTCTTCCACCATAGCATCGGTGCCTCGGTCTGGTAGTTCTTCATCTAGTTCGTCTAGAAAGCGAGTCTTGGGGTCGTCCGGAAAGTGGGGAATAAGACATCGTGGCGGCGCAGCTGGATGAGGGGCGATGTGTAGGAGTGGGTGTGCGGCTGTCCAGCGCCGGGGCGTGTTCGCTGGCGGAGCTGGTGTATATCGGAGCGTATCATAAGGCTCGAAGCCTGGAATAATAAGGTAACCTTGTGCCGTGCTCTCTGGCTGGCGTGAGGGACCGTCTGGATCGGAGACGTCAGGCTGGAAAAGTCGTTCAGCAAAGGGCTTCCGTTGTTCCTCGGCCTTGTACTGCCATACAACCGGGTCTAGAACCCTGCACCACCACTTGACAAGGCCCCTGTCGTCCAGCACGTGCTTGTTCTTATTTTCGATGCTTGCGGGGAATAGGTATTGGTCTTGTGCCCTTGCGAAGAGTGATAGGACCAGCTTCTTACCTTCCCGCTGCCTTTCGCGTGCCAGCCAAGCCACAAAGGTTCCGCATATGGCCTTCAGCGGCGAGCCCAACTGCGACCGCGGCAACTGTAGCTCGGATAGCGCGCCCGTAGAGTCGGCCTTGGACACAAATATGGTGGTGAGGTTTCGGGTGGTGTAGACTAGGACTTCAATGGCTAGAATGAGTAGTTCTTCGGGGCGTCGGGCGTCGGCGGCATCGCTGGGTAGGATGGAGGCGGCCAGGAAGTGGGACTCGCAGTAGGTCCGCTCGGGCTTGGCGTGGGGCGGGGCGGAGAAGAGGGCGGCGGACCTGGTGGGCGGGGTGGAATAGTGATAGAAGCGGAAGGGCACATCCTTGGGCAACTGGTCGGCCAGCAGCGACCTGAGCGAACTGGGGGTATCGATGTTTGCCAGCATGGCCCAAACGCTGCGCAGTGAGGATGCCAGCAACGCGTTGAGGCCGAGGTCCCGCACTCTGGCGCGTTGGCGGCCTAACCCGCTTGCGGTAAGCGCGGTGCGTGTAGGCAACTTTTCGAGCCATGGCACCTTCACCGGCATGGGCGTACCACGCTCGCCCCGCACCCTCCACCCCGCCCATCCTACCGCTCTCGGCGCTGCTGCTACCACCCCCGCGCTTTCATGACGTCTACACGGCCCGTATGTGCGCTGTTGGCGGCCGCATCATCGTCGCTCCGGCTCGCCCCGCCATCCGCCGCCGCCGCCCTCGTGCGGCCCTCAGCATGCGCCTTCTCCGCCGCCACGACGCCACGCACCCCTGAACACGAAGCGCAGGAAAATAGCCTTCCGAGATGGCAACAGACTCCGCCTCGCATGAAGGCGCCCTTCCGCATACGGCCGCAAGCCCGGGGCGGTGTCCTCCAGGTCAACAAGGACCCGCGGCGGCTGGACGACGCCTACATCCGCTTGTTGGGGCCCGACGGTGATAAGGTGCTGCGCGATGAGGTAAAATGGCTGGCCGTCACTCACAAGAGCTACGATCACGGACGGCAGGGGTTCAATGACCGCCTTGCTTTTCTGGGTACGCGACCTGCCACAGGTAGCCACGACAACCTGTGCTAATGGACGTGCAGGGCGGCGGATCGTAGAGCTGCAGACATCGCTGGCTCTCATCAGCTCTCCACAACCCACCACTCAATGGCCGCGAGACAGCAATGGCACCCCGGTGCCCGACGACTTCGGCCGGAAACCATATCTGCACCCTGCATTAAACGGACTGCAAGGCTTGACGGAAGGCGCACGAGAGACAGTACTGAGCAAACAACGGCTGTCGCAACTAGCAGAGCGGTACGGTTTGGATAAGGTCACGCGCTGGACGCCCAAGAGGGTAGGCCTTGCAGTCCATGGTGCAGCGCCATGATAGCTAACAAGTCCCAGGCAGACAATCTTCGAGGCTCGGGCATTGAGAGCGTGCTGATGACCTCATTGTACGCGATTGTCGGTGCGGTTGCTCTCGAGCGCGGCGGTGAATTCGCCAACAAGGTCGTTCAAAATCAAATCCTGGCACCGCTAGGCTTCACCTTCTCCACCGAGACATGACCCCTCGAATGCCAAAGCTTGTCCATCCCTATTTGACCCATTGGCCTTTTACTTTTGCATCTTGTACTATACTGTAGACGATGACGAATTGCGGCCCCGGCGCTCAGTCCAAAATTCACCATAGGTCTTCGTATCCACGCCTATCCTGTTTCTCTACCATTGTGTTCCTTCTCCTTCGCTGTCTTGATGGCCGTCTCAAACCTCTGTCGCTTACCTCATTGACGTTTCTCCTGTACTCCCCATCTGTCTTTGCTCGCATGCCATACCCCAGACCGTCAGCCAATCTCCGTTAAGACAATCGCACGTTCAGCCTGCTCGTCGCGCTGGTGGCACGCAGCCTGCAAGCTGCGACGAAAACTGGGGTGTACAGCTGCTACTGAGATGATGGAGTACGGCCAGCAGTATGTGATACAGCGCGCGTCCATATGCATGGGAATGGCGTGAGGGATCATATGCATTCGAGTTGCGTGGTATGTACTGGGGACACAGCGCCTGTAGATCGAAATGACTTTTTTTTCTGATTCAGGACACAAGCTACTACCGATGTGATGTACACAGCAACGACGCTAAGCTCGTAAGTTGTCCCTCCACATCTCCACCAAATCTAGCCTACGAGGTGGGACTTGCAGGACTTGAGCAGTCCATTGTGTTGTCCCCATTGAGGCTGGCGTCGAGCCTCGGCAAACGTGTGCGCTCTCTCCTTCTGAGCTCCGCAACCTCCGCGTCATCTGAGTCGCTCATTCGGCCCTTCGCAACACCCCTCCTTCGCATGTCTCGTGCACCCGCCCCCACAGCAGGGACACATGTCCCAATGCTGCGCACTACAATTGCCATCGTCGGTCTGGTATGGTTCGTCGTGGTCTGGTTCGTGTGCGCCATTGGCTTCACTCAGCTGTACGACCGCCACACATCCCAACTAGTCACCCCTCCAACCCGTCCAAACTAACAACCTCACCCCAGATTCCGATACTACCGCCGGAAACCACAGCCTGCGCAATGCGTAACAAAGTTGGATGAAACGGACGTGCCCCACGTCACCGTCATCCGCCCCGTCAAGGGCCTCGATCCTCGCCTTTACGAATGCCTTGCCGCCTCGCTTCGCCAAACATATCCCCAGGACAGGATCAACACCATCTTCTGCATCCCAGAGCGGTCAGATTCGGCCTTTCCCATTCTCGAGCGTCTATGCAGAGACTTTCCAGACGCCCATGTACAGGTCTTGGTTGAGAATGAGGATCCGCTGCTGCTGGAGAATACCCATGCGCTGGGACCTAATCCAAAAATCCGCAACATGAGCCGTGCATATCGAGAGGCACGGGGCGATATAGTCTGGATTCTCGACTGTAATGTCTGGGTTGGCAAGGGCGTCTGTGGCAGGCTGGTCGATCTGCTCTGTGGGCTGGGCGAGCACAAACGTGGGAAGAGCAGGACCAAGTACAAGTTTGTGCACCAGACACCTGTCGTCATCGACCTGGACGCCCAAGACCTGTCTCTTGAGGACCGCAAAGACCTTCTAGGAGGCCAAGGGACCAGCTCCCCGGCAGATTCACGCAAGCAGCCCGGCAGTGGCAGTACTTTTGCGAAGCTCCTTCAACGTGGCGGGGGACGTCTTGACGAAGCTTTCCTATCATCTGCTCATGCTAAATTCTATCTGGCCATCAATACTGTCGCTGTCGCACCTTGCATCATTGGCAAAAGCACCATGTTCCGTCGGTCTCAGCTCAACTATATCACTTCATCAAACCCAGATCGCGCCCCTGGCATCGACTGTTTCTCTGATAACATCTGCGAAGACCATCTGATCGGTGACGCTTTGTGGAAGCAACCCCAAGCATTCGAGGAGCGGGGGTATAGGCCTGACCAGGGTGAGCAAAAGGAGAAGTGGGGCAAGCATGCAATGCTTTTTGGAGACTTTTGCTTCCAGCCTGTCAGTCACACATCAATCATGGCTTACCTGGACCGCCGCATTCGATGGCTGCGCGTGAGAAAATTCACCGTGACGTTGGCGACCTTTGTCGAGCCAGGGACGGAAAGTATTCTTTGCGGAATTTACGGTGCCTATGCCTTGACTACACTACCCTGCTTTGCAAGCATTGGTATCAGTCCCACTTGGGCATCGTTCCTGGCCATCTGGTTTATTCACATGACCATTTGGTTTCTGGCCGACTACATTCAGTATCTCCTCCTACACTCGGCCAAAACCGTCGAGCTCGATACCGACACGCCTGATTTCATCCTCCCCCAGCAATCTGCTCATGCTTACCATCGCAATAAAGTCCTACAGCCCTTACTCAGCGATGGGGCTTCACACGAGCCGGGCTTGCTCGATGGGGCAAGAAGAAATTTCCGGGAGTTCTTCTTTGCGTGGCTGGGGCGGGAGGTCAGCGCTTTACCCGTGTGGATTATTGCATTTTGGGGCGGTGTCACAGTCGAGTGGAGAGGTAGAAAGTTTTGGGTCGGCTTGGATATGAAAGTGCATGAGATTTCACCGCCGTTTGAAAAGAGTGGCGAGGTCGGTGGAAAGAAGGATATGACAAAGTATGATGGGGATGTTTCTTGAGATGAAGACTATGGGGATCGTATTTTATTGTGGTGGTGTTTAGCGATGAATATGGACTATGTATCTAGTAGATTCATACTAGGTCGATACTGCTGTAGGTCCTGCTATCCATGTATACATGTTAGCTATGAGAAAGGAAAGATCACGTGCATATATCCATGATCATCTTGGTAGTGTGTTACATAAGCAATTCCCGACTCAATGACCAGCGCCAGACACAAGAACAAACATTACTCCACTCGTGATTTTTTTTTAACGAAAACAAAATCCCCTCAGAAGCAAAAGGGTTTACGTGACAGCTTGGCTTCCCATAACCCCTCACCCACCTGCGCCCCATATCCCATAGCCCTTCAAGAAGCCCTAAAGCAAGCAGAGTCTCCCAGAGAAGATCCATCACACCCAAAGCGCAATGCGGCACCCCGCCGCACCAACCGTTATCGCCATTCTCCTCGGGTTCCTCGCCTTCATGGTACTCTGGAGCCGGGCAGTGGGCGATGGCCATCATGAAGGGAATCCCCATCCTGACGATGTACCGTCGGGAAAGGGAATACGGGTAGAGAGGCGGGGTGGGAAGAGTGGGGAGGAAGACCGGGGGATAGATGAGGATGGGGAAAAAGCTGAGCTGTCGTTGGAAGATTGAACGGGGACAGGGGGTTATGGTTATTGGAATACGAAAGCTTAGATGCGGGCCAAATTTGATGGGTTGCTGCAATAGGAACGAGGTATTCTGGCTATCCTCCGCCCCAGCAGCTCCAGGGTCCTGTATTATCCTCTCAACCCGGCATCCTCAATACATCCTCTAGCCCCCATAGAAAACACTGAATACTATCAGCAGAATTGTGGCGGCAACCACATATGCTAGTTGCGGTTTTCTAGAAAAATCGGGCTAAGCTACACAGGGCATTGTGAGGTAGGTATTCGGACTGCTGTTTTTAGTTATTATAGACGCTCATTTTTTTTACAAAGCAATGCATTCACATGTGGCCGATTTCTAGTACGCCCCCACCCAGTGCACAAGGCGTTTTTGTGAATCTATTTGAATGCAAAAGGCCTGGGGATCATCGATTGTCATTGCTACTTGTAGTCAATAGTAGGGTGGTAAGGTCAATCCCGGTTTCGGCTTGGGCTCCATCGCTTGAGGACAAACTCCCTGACAGTGTACTTTGTTAGCACACTCCCAATATCGATTTTGAAGTCATCACCCGTGTGATTCTGGTCCCATGGAGCAGGTACTTCCACGTAGACAAGTAGTAGTGTCTTCATAACCTGCGTCTGTACTCGATTGACACGATGCAGCCACCACCAATCCTTGTTTTTCATGCTTGTTGCACCGTCATGGACATTTATCCAGTATGGGTCCGAGTAGGATGGTATGATCACTATAGCAAACTCGGCGTGAGTGAAGGCTGGACCGCGGATATAGAGCAGGTAGTCGACGGCAAATTTGATCCCAGGACGGACGACCCAACCCAAGGAGCGAAAGTGATGATAGACGACATACTTCAGGATAAAAGGATTATCCGGGGCGATCTGAGGTACCAGAGACACTGCTAGGTCAATAGGAGTATTGCCCTTATATGTGTTGTATGCCATTTGAATCTTTGTTGCTAAGCCCTCAAGATCTTTGGCTTCGCTCGGAATTGCCGCATGAGCGCAGTACAGGCGAAACAAGAGCCAAGGCGGGTATGGTCTCGGAGAGGGACCCGAATCGGCACCACTGATTTGAATAATCTCCAGTCCACCAAGTACATATGATAGGAAGAAGGCCTCTTCTGGAGTGAGCTGTAGATGTTCCAAGTCCGGGATATCGTCTTCACTTGTCGCGACACCGTCTCCACTCCAAGAAGGCGCAAAATTTGCAAGTCTTGCATCTACTGCCGCAACAAGCGAGTTTCCATCGACAGTCATAATGTCTCCAGCATTGGCAGTATAGAGTGTGCCCTTCGGTGACTCAGACACCTGTCCATTCTCAACCAGATCATTCAGTGTATCATCCGCATCAAGCTTTCCCTCGTCTCGTAATTGTTGCTCAATCGCCTCGCGCTGTGCCTTGGCCCGTTCAAGCTTGAACTGTCGTCGCTCCTCGCGTCTTGATTGTGTAACTTCAGTACTAGTCTTTGAGGCATCCGCACCTCTTTTACGCTTCTCAGCAACCAGCCATTGCGGTTCACTCCGACTGAGTGAGCCCTTGCCCCAAAAGCCTTGTTCCCATAACGCACGGATAGATGCAGCATCTGTGACGTGGATAGATTGCGTTTCAGAGGAGTAATATGCTTTATGTATAGTCGTATGCGACTTTGGTGGCCAGATAGAGCTGGACAGTAGGGCAATGGCGATTCTCACGACGGATATAGGGTTGTGGGGGATGAAAGCCGGTAAAGGATAGACATCAAGTGGAAGTGGTTTGGCATGAATTTCATGATAATTTGGTCGCTTCTGACGCGGTTTGCTCGAAACACTATCTGGGCCTTTCGCTTGACTGTGGGCAGCAGCATCGATGCCCCGTTGCTCGGCCGGGACTACAGCCTGCGCGGGCTCTACGGCTATGGCCATCTTATGCGGGGAAGCTCGGTGTTCTCTACGATGACACTATTTCGACGTCAGCAAGTATCACATAAGCTAACAAATGACAATGGCGAGCCAGAGCAGGTCAGATACCGTTGTAGTCTATGTGTAACGGAAACAGCATGGAACGACTGATGCAATCAAGTGAATGCTTGCACCGCCGAGCGTATCAGTAATGAGGCGTCATCACGAAAGGGCTTGGAGAAGAAATGAGATGGTACCTACCGGCTATCGCGTACTTGATGGTTGCTCCGTGCCGCGCGAATGGCGTGAAGTACATGATGAGTGTGCGTAGCTTCGGGGTAAAAGTTGCGCAAACTTAGCTGGGTAGCGGAGAAATTCACGGGCCGAAGGATGTGCGCAAGCTCCACGGGGATTGGGTCTAATGTCCAACGGCCAACGCATTGAAATGTCGCGCCATGAATTCTATATTATTCTATCGCCTCTATGTGTAGAGGCTTACCTGGCAACCGTGTTGATATGTGGTGGTGGGTGAACTGGTCGTGTGAGGCGAAGACCGAAATAACCATTACCTCCGTTACGGAATCGGCGAGGATGCATCACCAGTCACCACATCACTTCTGCCACAAGAGGCGCGACTGTGAGGCACAAACAGCGGCGTGAGCTAACATCAACATCAATAGCAGGCTCCTGTTCAGTTTGCAGAAACCAGGACAGGTATGCTGCCAGCATTGAGACGGTCACTGATTTTACCGCAACGATGCACACGAAGGCTCACAACACGAGGTGCCCCGCCACCGTCACCGTTGCCACCTCACGAACCCAAGGAATCACCACAAGACGTTGCGCCTTTGCCTTCGAAGGTAGACGCTGTCTCCAACGCGCTCTCCACAACACCCGACTCTGAGAACAGCCTCTTAACCCCCGTCCATATCCCAGAAGATCCGAATGGTGTCCTTAAAGAGACCCACCCAGCAATGCGCCTCCTCGACAACTCCACCCTCATTGTCCAGCGCCAACTCGAGATAATGAACGTCCTCATGGGGTTCGAGCAAGCAAATCGCTATGTTATCATGGATCCCCACGGAAATCACATTGGATATTTGGCGGAGCAGGAACACGGGATGGGCAACGCCATGGCACGGCAGATGTTCAAGACACATCGGAGTTTCATGACTCACGTCTTTGATCGTGAAGAGAAGGAGATTCTAAGGTTTCATCGGCCGTTCAGCTGGATCAACTCCAGGATTCGCGTCTATGATGCTGTAGCTAAGGATGGCGCTGCTTATACAAGCTCGAACAGCTTACAAGGCACGAGTCCAGGCAGCATAGTTAACCAGACCAGCGCACACGTTTCGAGCCTGGCTTTGGGTGAGATGCGTATCATTGGCAGCGCGGAACAGGAATGGGCGCCCCTCCGACGCAAGTATAATCTCTTCCTTGCCCGCGATCTTGGCACGACCTCCTTAAACCCTTCCACCCTCCGGCTTTCCTCTGGCGACCTCCCCCTTTCTGAATCCAAGGCTGTTGCTGTGGTCGAAGGTGACAACAGGGAAATCGGTATGCAACAATTCGCACGTGTAGATGAACCATTTTTGAGCTGGGACTTCCGTCTCAAGTCCGAAGATGGTCGTCTCGCTGGTTCCGTGAGTCGTAACTTTGGCGGTTTTGCGCGCGAGATTTTCACAGATACCGGCGTGTATGCGTTGCGTATGGATTCTGCAGGATTGACGGAAGAGTCAGTACATCCTGGTTTACCAACGGGGGACCAAAGGAAGCAGATTCTGGAGGGAACTCCAGGTATGACGCTAGATCAACGAGCAGTGATGCTTGCTACGGCTGTTAGCATCGATTTTGATTACTTCAGTCGGCACAGTGGGAGTGGCGGAATTATGCCTTTGTGGATGCCCATGTGGTGGGGCGGCGGCGAAGGTGCGGCTGGTGGCGCTGCGGCCGGTGAAGCTGGTGCAGGAGCTATAGGTGCAGCCGGCGAGACCGGTATCGCGGGAGCTGGCGCAGCTGCGCGGGGGCTTGGGTCCGCGGAGGGTGTTGCAACAGGTGCGGCAACGATGGCAGGCTACGAGGCCATGCAGAGAGGTAGGGGGTCGAGGCAAGCAGACGATATGTCGCCCCAAGCTACAGATCCGTACCAGGCGAACCCTCTGGAACAAAGCTCTCCAAGCCAGGGAGGCGATGAGGTCTGGGGTCAACAAGACGACCCATGGGCGCAGAATAGCATCCAAGAGCAAGATCCTTGGAATGTACAGGGAGAGGAAGGCGGTGATGGCAGTGGAGGTGGAGACTCAGACTGGAGCGATTGGTTCTGAACGGTGAAATCATGTTATCGGATCAAGTCCACTACTGGTTAATTATACCCTTTGTTTTATGATCCTTATTCATGTCCCCTCTTGTAAGCCCCTTTAGCAGTCCCTTTGACTTTCCGAAATACAGTTCATGCGTCTGGCTCCGATACACACCTAAGAGAAGTATGATTCAAATTCCCCCATCAAAGTAGTCTTGAAAACCCGTGCTAATTGGCTGTACCTTGAACCAAATTTCGTGATCTTGATTGATGAACCTTTAGCCATCTTGTTCATTCAATACGTCGTTTAGGGCTGACTGAGATACCTGATATCAAAACTCTAGTTTCATGAAGAATTTATTGTCGGTGTGCTATGATCTCCTCTGCTATGTATGCAGACCGATAGGTACGAAGGTCGTTGCTAGTTCATGCACCCCGCAGCCACCCGTCGCTACGTCAAGCAGCAGAATGCACATCTCGCGCATTCAAGTCACGGATACCTATACGTCATGGTCATACTGTACAGTTGCAGCGTACTAGGTGGGGCACTGCCCAATCTGTTCTTTTTGAGGAGACACTCCCTCTTCTGGTGTCGTTGTGCTTTGAATCCTTTCATCTACTTCAGCGGTGAATAAACAACATGACGCGTCCATCGAGTATCAGTACTGTCATACTCGTTGGATGGGCTGTCACAGTAACAGGTGCGGTACAGAAGTCGGGATACGAATATGTTGACCCATTCATAGGCACAACTAACGGAGGTGAGTACAACTGCCGCTGGACTGTGACTCCTTCGCCTTGGAGACAATCATCATTAACTCGCCAAGGGCATGTATTCCCGGGTGCTACCCTTCCATTCGGTGAGTAGCAAGGGATTCGTGTGCATCAGCACAACTTGCCTAACACGATGCTTAGGTATGGCAAAAGCCGGCCCAGACGTGCTAGGCGAAAACCAAGGGGGGTTCTCCTCTGACGACAGCCTCATCTATGGATTTTCTCACATGCACGACTCTGGCACAGGTGGTTCACCGTCTATGGGGAATTTTCCTCTATTTGCACAATCCGGGTGTCCGAACGACGATGTCAATGCGTGTCTATATCCGCTTCACGAACGAGCCACAGCGCGCGTAGCAGGGAGTGTACATGCGAAGCCAGGCTACTTCGATATCACCCTGCAGAGCGGTATCAGGACGGAAATGACAGTCACAAACCACACCGCTTTGTATCGCTTCACATTTCCCGAGACGCCAAAGACTCGGAACACGACGCTCAATCCACACATCCTAATCGAATTGACGGATCTGCCGCTGACAAGAAGTGAAGGAAACATCACCGTCTCCGCTGAAACAGGACGGGTTACGGGGACAGGCATATTTTCTCCTTCTTTTGGCATTGGGACGTATCAGTCCTACTTCTGTCTTGATTTCAATGGCGCAAAGGTGAAGACTTCGGGCGTGTGGGCCAACTCTAGGGCATCTTACGCAAAGAGCTTGGTAATTCAACCAGGCGACGTGCGGCAGTCGCCAAGTGCCCGTCCCGCAGGAGCTTGGGTGCAATTCGAGAAGCCGACAGAGAAGAACCAGATGCTAGCCAAAGTAGGCATGAGTTTTATCAGCGTGGCGCAGGCTTGCACAAACGCTGAGCGTGAGGTATCGGCGCAGGGATTTGATTCGCATGTTGCAACTGCAGAGGCAGTGTGGCGGTCCAAGCTGGACGTCATCCATATCGAGGATGGCGGAGTGAGTGATGTCTTCTTGAAAGCTTTTTGGAGCGGTGTGTATCGCACCATGATCAGCCCTCAAGATTACACTGGCGAGAATCCTTTTTGGAATTCTGGTGAGCCGTACTACGACTCGTTTTACTGTATCTGGGATTCCTTCCGGAGCATCCATCCTTTGCTCACGTTGCTAGACCCACATAGTCAGGCATTAATGGTGAGAAGTTTACTGGATACATTCAGGCACGAGGGTTGGCTTCCAGACTGTCGAATGAGCCTTTGTAAAGGTTGGTGAAAGAATGGCAATGTGCAATATCAACGGAAGCTTAGTTTGATCATTAGGAAACACTCAAGGCGGTTCCAACGCGGACATTGTGATTGTAGACGCATACCTCAAAAACATCAGGGATGGAATCGACTGGAATTTAGCGTACGAGGCGATTGTAAACGATGCAGAGGTGGAACCGCCTAACTGGGATGTCGAGGGCACGTATCTGCCTCGTTCCATTAGCAGGTTGTCGTCTTCGCTGACCATAGCACCACAGGCCGCGGTGGTCTGGCCTCTTGGAAGAGCTATGGCTATATTCCCACGCAGAACCTCGACATCGACGGCGTAGGCACGGAAACGCGATCTATCTCCCGCACCGTCGAATACGCATACAACGACTTTGTGATTGCCACGCTCGCTCGACAGCTGGGCTATTTCAATGACGCCTCCAAGTACTTGGCACGTTCCGGGAACTGGAAGAATATGTTCAAAGCCGATCAACGCAGTATTTTCAACGGGACCGACAGCGGTTTCGAGGGCTTCTTACAGCCGCGCTTCATGAACGGCTCGTGGGGCTATCAGGATCCAGTGTATTGTTCGGCGTTGCTCAACTTCACGGGGTGTTACTTCAACTCGGCCGGAGGCGAGACCTACGAAGGTCCTGTATGGCTATATACACTTTTCGTTCCTGGCGACATGGCCGGTCTGATCACAAGACTTGGCGGGCAGCAACGATTCATCGAAAGACTGAACTGGCTGCATGAGTCCGGTATCCTCTATGTTGGCGACGAGCAGGCCTTTCTCACCCTCTTCCTGTATCACTATGCCGGCCGCCCAGCCTTGTCGGCAGAGCGGGCACATCAGTACATCCCTGCTCTCTTCAACGATACGGTCTCGGGAATTCCAGGGAATGACGACAGCGGAGCCATGGGCTCTTTTGAAGCGTTCGTCATGATGGGGCTCTTCCCAAATGCCGGCCAGGATGTATACTTGATCATCCCGCCCTTCTTCGAGAGCGTTTCCGTCACGAATGGCCAGAGCGGGAAAACGGCGACGATTCGAAACGTTCATTTTGACGCGGGGTATAAGAACATGTACATTCAAGCTGCGACGCTGGACGGAGCGCCGTACACGAAGAATTGGCTCCAACACAGCTTCTTCGTCGAGGGCGGGGTGTTGGAGTTGACACTGGGACCGCAGGCGAGTGCGTGGGGCACAAGGCCGGAGGACAGGGCTCCCAGTTGGAGCCCGAGTGGAAACGGGAATGGAACTAGCGAGGTGACATGGTGAGAAAGGTAGCTTGGCGTGACAGGCATGGGGCGTATGCCAAAACGGTGCGTCTTGATTACCATGGTGGCGTTGGCATGGGCGGGCCCAGCCGGCTGTGTAGGTAGCGAAGACGGAATCGGCCCAGGCTGTCCCCACGCACAACCTTGATGAGACGCAATGATGGCACGCACTGACAACCACGGATTCTAGACACGGACGCACGGATGGCGTCCACTTTGCGCTTGGCAATCGTGATCAGGAGGTGCTGCTTGTGTCCAACTGACATGGGCTGGATCACGCTCGAGGCGAGAAGGGTAACGTGCCGCCCGATTGCGTTGGCTGGACTGAGCTGATCGCGATGCATTCATCGGTACGCCCTATGCCAGACCCATTGTGACGGTGCTGTTCCTGACCATCGAATCGCTACCTCGCCTCACGGGTCCCCGACGGATTCGTGTATAAAAGACCAGGTCGGCTGCTGCCCCGCCACGCCACATTCGCCTCCTGCGCAGCACGCCTCGACCCGTTCACTCCAGTCCGCCCGAAACGCACACCAAGACGGGGTCAACGACCGACGCATCCATCATGCCTGCTCTTCCATTCAACGCCTCTGCTGCTCCGTCACCCTCTGCTTCCCCCACGCTGACGCCCTCCACACCAACGCCCTCCATAGTTCTCCACCCCGCATCGGGTATATCTGATCAACCACAGCCAAGCCTGCCGTCTAATCGTACACGCAGGTGCTTCGTCCAAGCGGGAGCTACACAAGCCAAAAGAGCATCCTGCCGCAGCGTATCGTTTACGCTATGCGCAATACCTCGCGGCTACGTTTGGCTTCTCGTTGCAAGCCGCGCTGGCGGAAGCGGATACCCAGCTGGCGCCCCGGCGATCGGCATCTTCATGTCAATCGGAGGCGGAGGCGTTGCGAGAAGTCTAGCACGGGGTGGTGTCTTCGTCTATGAAATCATGGAAACGGTTACGTTGGCGCTGGCATCGTCGTTACGTAGTAGTTCGCAACTAGATCGTGATTCGTTTGGAAAAGAAACTCCCTCTCGCACACCCACCCTCACCTGCCACCGCCCGTCGCGTGCTGCCATGAGAAAGGAACGCGGGAACGACGTGTCTGTCTCCACGTTGGGCACCTGTTGATTCGGTTAGCGCCGTACGGCCAACACGGGTCGTTCCTCGGTTTCCGGCATCGACCGCTCGTTGTGGCTTGTCTAGGCAGGCAGTGGTACTCTACTCTAGCACAACCAACCCCCCTCCCCCCTCCCCCCACAGTGTGCATCCGAGTCCGGCCGAATTTCTATGCCCGTTCGCTTACAACCATACAGTGAATCGCCCATGGAGCTTCTTCATGCATCGGATTTACCCGCCAGGGGCCGACACCCAGTCCCCCAGCATGCGGGGCCCGTCCACCCCTTCACAAGGCAACCGAAGATCTCGCATCCATGCCACGAGGACAAGACGCCGGTGAGGGAAAACGCCAATGCCCAGACATCTGGGCGTCGTGGCAGTGCATACAGATGCCGTTAAACCATCCGCGACGCTGTGGCGAGCATGCTTGGTACCGCCAGCCAAGATCGATCCCCATCGTACTGCCCACAGGCCCATGAGTGCACAGTAGGCCACAACCGCGGAGGATCCAACCGTTCGACATGCCGTGGCCATGGGCTTTCTTGCCACCACTCCTCATCCTCCAGTGTCCCCACGAGGATGCGAAGCTTTCTGGAGAAACGGCACACGCCCACCGGGAGGAAGGAGGCGGCCACGGGTGGGTGACGAGGACACCCAAGCCACTACATGCTTGGAAGGCCCACGTCGCTCTCTAGCGTGTGTGACCCCGCCAAATCCCGGGTGGGGGGGCTACGGGAGGGGCGATGGACCGTCTATAACTGCTCCCTCGCATACGCCTTCGTTCATCTCTACAATTTCCAACACGCCAAGTGGCATCACAAATTATTGAATGGGGGAAACCATTCTACCTACCGTTGAGGAATCTTCTCCCCAAGCCGAAGAACCTCCTATATGTGGCTTACATGAGCCACATCTTTCACCAAACAAGACGCACTCCCAACAGGCCACAGGCAATGGCAATTTCCCGCTGACCCTCGCCGCTCCACACACTCTCTCTGTCCAAGCGATTGCCGAGCAACTACGCGTGGATGTCAAGTAAGAAAATTCGTTGCGCCCTTGCGGTTGCCAGTGCTGACTCCGGTAGTCATGGGCTCAGTTATGCCGAAGCGGCATCTCGCCTTCGGCTCCATGGGCCTAACAAAGTTAAAGGAGCTGAAGGGCTATCCATGTGGAAGATTCTGTTGAGACAAGTGTCCAACAGTCTCACCTTCGTTCTCATTATTGTCATGGCCATAAGCTTTGGCATAGACGACTATATTGAAGGCGGTGTCGTCACTGCAGTCATTTGCCTCAATATTGTAGTTGGCTTCTGGCAAGACTACAGGGCCGAGAAGACCATTGAATCTCTCAAAAAGCTCACAGCCCCGGAAGCCACTGTTACCCGTGATGGAACGATGGACATCAAAGTCAAGGCGATTGATCTCGTCCCCGGCGACATCGTCCAACTGTCAGTTGGAAGTATCGTTCCTGCTGATATCCGTCTCATCGATGGTGTTAACGCGTTCACCAATGAAGCCTTCCTCACAGGCGAATCGGCTTCTGTCGAGAAGACCCCCGGGAAGACATTTGAGGATGCTGACCTCGCCACCGGTGACCAGACAAATCTCGCCTTCTCTGGCAGCGAGAT
>Ga0182211_1000061_pt1 | contig 28072 bp, 33 predicted proteins | sample G5R1MG_20_FD_129660 | JGI IMG/M metagenome (GOLD analysis project Ga0182211, IMG submission 129660) | Switchgrass phyllosphere microbial communities from Michigan, USA - G5R2_MAIN_03OCT2016_LD1 MG | ecosystem: Host-associated > Plants > Phyllosphere > Phylloplane/Leaf | place: USA: Michigan... | reverse complement strand
AGGATTAGCGCTTGCTAGATATAAAAACTTTTTTATAGGGTTGTTGCAGCTAATAGGGCAAATACCTAGTACAACCGACGCTAATCCTATGGATAGATGACCTGCACCCTCACGGTAAGGCTCGATTAGCAGCTTAGCGTGCACCTGTACCCCTTTGTTACCTCCAACCACGCGCCTTGAAAAGTTGCGCCGCGCAATAGTATTCATGAAGCCGCGAGATACACATCGTGGTCTACATCTCGGTGCATATTTGCGCAAATAATATGCCCGTCATGGAGAGCTGGTCGCTGTGCTGTGAATCGCTGTACTGCAAATAATTTCCATTTGAGCGCTGCAGTTCCAGTTCGCTGCAAGGATAACTCAACAAAAAATGCCTCCGTCTGACTACCAACGTTATAGAAATTGATGGAACAGATAAATGCTCAATCATCCCCATCGGCAGATTTCTGGGTCTTCCAAAACCTCCTGACTTGCGTTTCTTCTAGCCTTCCTTTTTGGAAACGCGGCGCGAAGACAATCTATTACGAAACAATGGATATGTCAGGATGATGAAGGTATTCTCTTTTCTTCTGACTGGGTGACGAGAGAAACAGAGCAGTTGCAAACAGGACTCATGGGTAATGACGTCTGTTCCTATCCTATGGAGCAAAGCGCGCTTGTCTAGAATAACGGGTCGTTTGTCTCTGGCACTCAACCGATCACCTGAGCGGCAGAACAACGAGTAACGAAACCTTTGTTCACCAAGCATTGTGCGCCCATAGTGAATCGTGGTCCTTTTATGCAATTCGAATGATAGAACGTTCTTAATCTACAGCTACTTTGACTAAAAGTGCATAACCTCGCACACACTATCACTCAACTTCCGATCAACTACCCCAGAGAATTCAAAAGCGCTTGATTCGTATTGAAATAGCCAGCAACAACAACAACCGGAAATGCCTGAGCAGTACTTTGACCCCGAAGGCCTCACGGAGCCTCACACTACACCGTATACCCTCACTGTCTACATCCCTCCACGCCTACCACCACGCTGGCTGCCCTCTCTGTTCACACCCCAGCATGCCAAACCCAGTGACAAGGGTCCCAGCTACAAAATCCTTGCCGAAGACATCAATTCTAAGCTCGACAGCTTCGAGCTCGAGCACCTCCGTAGCCTGCCCACAAAGTCTATCACAATCACATCCTCGTGGTTTCTACCAGAGTTGCGGTGCAAGCACTTGCAGACCGGCGCCACGGTATGTGATCAGGGCTGCTACTTCCTCGAGAAAGGTGGTGATGAGATGGCTGGGTGGAGGTGCAATAGGAGAGATTGCGAAGGGCATATGTACTGTGGACAGGTGATGAAAGATAGCGCAGGCAAAGTTTGTTTTGGCAAGAGGGGAAAGAGGATAGTCTGTATTTACCGATGAGAATGTGAGGGTTAAGGGAGGGAGGATATGCAGAATAACCGTAATTGTAATCGGTGCCAACGTGTACAGAAAGACTGGAGGAATCATCGCTTCAGGAGCGTCGAATCATAGTGCACCTATCACATTTACACACTATGGGATGCATAAACATACAGCTCATTGAAGATTACAAATACAAAGTACGTAAAAGTCGAGTATTGTGGATCATGTTCGCAATACCTGGGGTAAGAGAATTTCCAGGCATAAAAAGAAGTATATTGATAGGTGATAAGTGATAGACCGGGACTTCAGGTGACTAGGATCAGATCTGCTCACAGGAAGAAAGCCGCAACAGCAGCGCCCATACCGGCCAAAGCAGGTACTGCAGTCTGAATTGAGGCAGCAGCGCCAATTGAGTGCGACACAGAGGCTGAAGCAGATGCAGCACCGGGCGCAAGAGAGCCAGTACTGGCAGCCATTCCGGAACCCGAAACCGATCCTGAAGCTGGTGCATGGGATCCAGATGCAGTGGCCGAGGCGCTACTAGCAGTAGCCGTTGCAGCCGCACTCAACTTTTCGGTCCCAGCGGTAATCGTAAGGGGAAACTCGTTTATGAAGTATTGTTCGTCACCGCTCAGTGTGGTGGTTACCACGCCACTCGCGTCGCTCATCCCCGAGCAAAAATCCACAGATGTGGCGGGCGGTTGGGCTACTATTGTCTGAGCGGCAGAGCAAAGGCGGCCGACGAGTCCAGCAAATCCAGCGGTTGAAATAATGCAGGTAGGCAGCGCCTTCGTGTTCGCGCGTTCGCATGCCAAAGAGACAGTAACGGTAACGTCGTCGTCTACAAGGATGTCTGACACCGTGGCTTCGTAGGCTGCGTAGGTAGCAGCTCCTACTGTAATTGTGGGTGGTATTTTGCTATCGTCAATGTCGCTGGCGGAAGGACCAGTGACGTCGAGCGCAATGGTGGTTTTGTCGCCATTCTGTTCGACGACGGATCCTACGAAGGCGATATCGGCCATAGCGGATCCAGGAATCCAGATTGACGTGGTCAGCTGAGCAGCCGCATACGAGGCGAAGATGGTGGTGGCGAGCAAGGAAGACATGGTGTGAATCGTGCTATGATTACCCTTGGCGATGTATTATGGGCAAAAATAAAACCGTGGTAAACGAGTGACAGCTGTTCGCAAGGAGTATGGACGGCGATGCGATATGGTGCGAGAGCAGGCATGGCGGTCTATTTATCTGGGAAAGAAAGTAACGGGCTTGACGGGTAAGCAGGCAGCAGTGGACGCCTGAAGAGCCGCACAGACTAGAGAAGTCGAATGGGAAGCTTGAATGAGCGCCACCCGCCCCGAATGTAGCTTAGAGAAAGCTTCCAATGAAAAAACAACTCGGGAACGAATGCGCCAGAGCGCCACCGCTCCTTCAAAACCAAGCACTGCAATCACCCAGCCGCGCCAATAGCTAGGCGCACCGTCGAGATCGCCTCTGACACGATGAACTAGCGCCATAGGTGCCTGCGTTTTGACAGCCATGCATTTTTTTGCGCTACTTTCTTCAGCGTTGATGGCAAGGAGCCAACTCCATGAGCCCGCGAGCTGCAGGACCAGTTCAACGCAATTTTACATGTACTCGATGTGCATGTGGATGTGTATGGCGACCCGTCGACAGATGAGCTAGCAGGGGTTCGCCATCAATGGTATGATCGGCCCCTCCGCCACTAACATGTCTCGGCGACTCCATGGCACAGTTGGAATTGGATTGACTCTACTTCTGCATAAATATTGGGGCGGGGCTGCTACCATCTGCCCACAACGTACCAGCATTGGGAAAGTATTCAGGAGCACGGAAATAGATATTCAGGCACCCATCATCTATAGAGTCCGCCATCACAGAGCGCCAGGCTCCCTTAAATGTCCCCAGCATAATTTCTCTCGCCCGCCTTGAAAGCTCCGTGAAACCCAAGCCCCATCGGCCCCAACATCTCCGCACGTCCCAGTTCCTTCAAATCTCTCGCCCTCAATACCAGTAAGTAACTCCGCTCTAGAAATCCATCCAGTACAACCGTCAATACTACACCATCATCTTCCTTCTCTCCCTGCGGATCTGCCACAAAGATCGGTTCACCGGGCGTATGGCCCTCTTCTTCCCAGAAAATGCTTGTTTGAGAAAGGTTGTCGAATTTCACGATGCCGTCCATGAAACTAGATTTGAGCCGGTCGGCGCAGCCGTAGGAGAAACGGTGACGACGGGTCAGGTAGGATGGATTAATGGTGGGAAGCTCCATTGAAATCTCCTTGGGTGCTTGGAAAATAAGCTCTGCCTTTCGCGGGACCTCGAATCCCAGCTCGCTGCCAACGTTGGGTAACCGGAACTGTGCTTGCATCGGCAGACTCGTCCATCGGTTCTCTCCTTGGTACTCCGGGCAAGCAACGGACGAGACGATATTGTCGTAGTAAAAGCGTTTGACTACATCGTTGTTTTCAAACATGCTGAGCTCCGTAACAATGTCGGTCTTCTTGGGGTCCGTCGCAGATGGCTCTTCCCAGGCATTGACGCTGTGGAAGCAGAAAAAAGGGTCACTTTCGTAGGTTGCAACAAGGCCTTTGGAGTCCTTTCGATCAACGACATACCATGTTGCTTTAGTCTTCGGGTCAAAAGGTGCAATCGCCTCGACGATGTTCTTATTGTAGAGGATGGAGATGCCGGAGTAGGAGATGTGACTACTCCATGTGCATAGCACAACGTGGTTCTCAGACAGAAAGAGTGAATGAATGTAGGTAGGTTTCCCGGTGAAAGTAGCGAGGATATCAGTCTTTCCCGCTGCTGGAGATGAGCGGAAGATGCGGTAGGTGCTTTTGATGCCAAAGTCCATATTAAAGTTAAACACGTCCCCTGTTATTGGGTCTGATTTGGCGTGTGCCGCCGAAAAGGCGCCTTTCAAGTCGGAGTGAAGAATACTCTGATCGGCCAGACCTAGTGGTTCTAAAGTCTCGGGATCAATCTTCTTGAGTTGCGATGAGTCCGTCTTGGCATGCAGTGTTATGACTCCATGAGTGTGGCCTTTGACCATTGGATTCTGGGAAGTTGTAGCAAAGCCGCCTCCAGGCATGTTGATAGAGAGGGTCACACCGACGTTACTGGTGTCCCGTGCGGATACAAACATTGACGACACTTTCTTGAAGTAAGACTTGCAAGGATCGCGTTGCGGTCCAAATGTAGTGCAATCCACCCTACCAGTCTTGCGAACAATCTCAAGATACTCATCCACTGTCCGGCGGGATCGGTACTGCACTTTGGCTGTGCGACTTCCATCGGGAAAGTCGATTTGGAAACGATGAATGCCCGAGAACCCATCGAACCAGTGTTTAGAGGACCAGATCTTACCATCATCAGTCTTTGCCTTGTAGCCCAACGGTCCTGTCCTGTACAAAACACCTCTGGCGTAATATGGTATCTCGCCTTTTACCGCAAGATCAACGGGCTCATGCTCTTCATAGCTTGTATCGAAACCAGATGTATTGGGCCAGATTTCCGTTGCCACGACCATGATGTTAATTGGTAAAAGGAGCGAAAAAGTGTGTGCATTCTCTCACCCGAAAGCAGGCACTGTAGATACGCGCTAAACTAATCCCAAACGGGTCGTAGACAGCCCGACTCATGGCTTCCCCCTCTTCCAGGCTAGGCCTTCCATCCAACACATGATGCCACGTGACGATGATCGGCCGATTTATGTGTGATAAGGCCGGAGATTGAAGCCTTTTCCTATGTGGTAAGAGGCAGCTGTCTATTTGGTTGGACAGGGACTCTAACATGGGAGATGGAGTGGAAATTACGTATGAGGGGTGGATCTACCCGGAACCAGCGCACAATTCGCAGGCAGCTAGATAAACCGCGCCGTTTCTTTCGATGTCGCTTGCCCATGCCTAGTCTTGTTTTCTAACTAGCGTGTGTGCTACAAACTTCCGCGTGCTGTAATACGTTGGACTCTGTCTTTGGCCCATGTGTGCGATCTAGGAAAGGAATGTTAAGGCTACCTACATGTATGTATTTTGCTCCTGGCCCATTTCGGCAGGCGTCAGATGCCTATAATTAAACCCTGCAAAGGGTCCGGAAGACGACCAGGTACGACGATCACAAACCTCTACACGCTTTTCATGGTCATCCCTATTGAGATATCAAATTACTTGGCTCAGTTCAGTGCGCTTGTGCGCCAGGGGGGATTTCACACTAATCCGGTTTTCGTAGCTATAATGTACGTAGACTCATGAGTAGAGGAGCAAGATTATAGGTATAATAAACGCAACAAAAAACCCGCTCTCCCAGCGGTAAGACAAGCTAGGCAGACAGTTCCTTTTGTCCAAACATCGTGACGTGTGAATTGAATACCTACCTAGCGTTGTTGCTTTGAGAAGAACTGGGTGCCATCCTGGCTAAGTCACTTCGGGACTAGGCCACTCAGCCCTATCAGCTCATCGATATTGCATCACCAGCTTCCACATTTGACACCAATTTCGTTGCCATCCCATACGCAGCATTACCTGCTTCTATAGTTCAATTTACCGTCGACTATATAGAGAAGAAAACCACAGAGTCAGAAACTCCACGAGAATTCGACGATTTCGCGACCAACCCCATCCTAGGACTTCGGCACCACGAACCGCGATGGGCGCACTCCTTTCCCTCCCAATCACAGTCCTCGACTTTCTTCTTCCATTCACAAAAGCGGGAACCCCACTTACACAGGACATCCTCCACACGGTAATTCTCTGCGGCACACTATACTTTGGCCCACAGATAGCAGAATGGTACAACGTACAGCAGTCACGACACCGCAAACCAGGCGACCCAGTAGAAGGAAGTGAGCAAGTAGGACAAGCGAATGTTGACACAGAGGAACTACCGTTAGACGAACGTTTGATCCTCCGCGACGATGGCGACGGCGACGCTGGACCACCACCCCTTGCACCCACCCCACCCCCAGACCACCATCAAAATCTTCACCACCAACCCCATATTGAAGACGATGATGATGAAGATCCCCAGCGGCACCTTCCCGAACCCTTATTGCCTCAGCCCAATATCGACCATGACGCCGGCCCCGCAAATCCCCCGCCCAACGCCCCGCGCGCAACACATGCGAACCGCACCATCGGCGCTAAAAAGGCAAAATCCCTCGCACGCAAAGACCAACGACGCGCCTATCATGAGTTCCACAGGCAAGAAGCCGAGCTCCGCCGCTTACAGGACGCAGAAGGCGCGGAGCAACGTGAAGCAGTTCTAGCAGCGGAGCGCGAACGCCGTGCACGTATCGAGGACGAGATTCGGGAAAAAGAACGCGAGGAGCGCGAGCGTATAAAAAAGGAGCGGGAGCATGAGGCGCAGGAAGAGATTGAACGGAGAGAGAGGGTAGTTCGAGAAGTGAGCCAGAATATCAGGGCCAAGGGAGCTGTGGATCTTGTGGATGTAGCGTGGACGGAGGGTAAGGATAGAGTGTGGGTGGAAAAGTTGGTGCGGGCAAGTGGGTTGATGGGAGCATTGCAGCGGGAAGGGGGGCATATAATGGTCACAGGGGCGGGATGGCTTGTCAGGGTTGATGCCGAGTTGATGGAGAGAATCTACAGGGATGCTACGCTACTGGGGAGTGAACAGGGGGGCAGGGTCAGCTACAAGGACTTTGGTGGTATGTTGGAGAAAGCTGTACTTGCGAGAATAAGGGCCTAGGTCAGGCTAGCACAAGTGTTCGCATTGCGAGACTGATTCCGCGCCAAACGCTAATATAATATGCAAGCCGTTGCACGACATTACCCGCGCTTTTATAACGTAGCATATTGTGTATATTCACTACAGTTGTTCGTAGTGCTCCACTTGTGTTGAGGGATCTGTCATAACGTGTGGCCGACTTCTTCATCAAGTATACGCCAACCCTCTTCGAAGTCAGGGCAAACAGAAATTGTGGTATCAAAGTTCCCATTTTTGTCATACAACCTTGGAAGAGGTGTTTATTCGCCTAAAGAACCCATGCATGCTGAAGATCCCTCATATGACTGGTCATCATAACCAGACTAAGAAGCCCCGAGAAAAACTCCTCCCAGACACCATGCAGCTCCACCACACAGGTAACATTGCACGCCCTTATCGGTTGGACTTGGCGACACGCTCCAACTCATCCTTCTTCTTGATAGCGTACGAGTTGCTGCTTCCCTTGGCAGCGTTGATCAACTCTTCAGCAAGGCACTCCGCAATGCTCTTGATGTTGCGGAAAGAAGCCTCGCGGGCACCGATGGTGAGGAGAGCGATGGCTTGGTTGACACGGCGGAGGGGTGACACATCGACGGCCTGGCGACGGACTGTACCGGCGGAACCGATGCGGGTGGAGTCTTCACGGGGACCGCAGTTGACAATGGCATCAACGGCGACCTGAATGGGGTTCTGGTCGGTCATGATGTGAATCTGCACTAGTCAGTCAAGCTCATGCCAATCTTCCAGCCGACAATTCCCGGGTCTGGAGTAAGTGCGAAGATGCACGTACAATCTCAAAGGCGTGTGCGACAATGCGCACTGCCATGAGCTTCTTTCCGTTGTTGCGGCCGTTCATCATGAGCGAGTTGGTCAGACGCTCAATGATGGGGCACTGCGCCTTCCTGAATCGCTTTACGGCATAACGGCCGGCCGAGTGTGAGATGTAGACGGGTGTGCGGATCTGAATGTAGTCGCTGCGGCTTCAGTCAGCCGAAGGTCTCGCAGCGCAATACAAAGTATCCCAAAGGCCAGCCACCAAGCTCTTATGCGGAAAGAGTGCGAACGAAGGTATTCATCGTGTGGAAAACGTACGTCAATGAGATGTCGCGAACCTCGACCTCTTCGTAGGACCACTGCACATTATTAGCCTTGTCCGTGTCTTGCGAAGCAGAGTGCCGCTCTTGCCTTGTTGAACAGCTTGACGCTGCCGATCTCGTCGGTGACATCCTTGGGCAGAATGGCGTAGCCGGAAGGGCTCTCGACCTCGATTTCTCCGTCAGACATGATTGCGATTGGCGGTGGTAGGTTGAGGGAGGTGGGCGTCGAATTCGAAGTTGTCGGCTGCTGGAAGTCAAATTCGTGATGTTCGGTCGAGGCAAGTGCGAGGCGCTGCTCGCTTACCAGCCAATGACGCAAAAGCGAGGCTTGGCGTGCTTCAGCACCATCCAGATTGCCTGGGTAACATCATGAGCCAGCTCGGGGCGCATGACGTACAGGGCGGCTACTTGTGCGAACAACATGGTTTTATCTCGGGTGATCATGACAACGTGCGGATACGAATTCAAAAACAAAACAATGTCAATTAACAAAAATGCTATTCTAGAAGATCCAACAAAGCAGACTCTGGTATAATGCCGAGTTATCTTTCCTTTCGCAAGTAACCAGAACAATCTTCCAACGCCAAAAGAAGCCCTCCAAGGTGGTCATACGCCTTGCAATGCTGCTGAGAACCAGAAGACGCCAACTCAAAAATCCAAAAGGTCAGAAAGCTCCGGAGAAGAGTCTTGCTACACTGCCATTAGCACACAATCGCAAAGAATTCGGTATGACGCCTTCCACCCCTTCGGAACTCATTTTCGTACCCGCGGAATAGGTGCGCTTATATCTCTCCGTTCCTTAAGCCCTTCGACCATCTGCTTCATTGGTGTCCCCTGACCCGCAGCCATGCTTCTAGCACGGCCACGTCGTTCCCTAATCGCCTTTAGGGCGGCCTCTCTGTCAAAGGGTAGCTTGTTGAGTGAAAGTTCGCCCAAAACAGGAGTCCGAGCATCTGCTGCGGCGTGGGCAACAGTAGAAGGCGTCATAGGTCCGAAACCTGGCTTCAAGGCTGGAGTTGCAGGTGAAAAGTGAAGTGGAATGGTAGTGGTGGTGGTAATAGTTCGTGTAAAGTATGGTGTGGCTGGGCCAGTCGGTTCGTGAGTTGGCGTTGGTAGCGACATTTCCTCGTCTTCGTTGTCTTCGATGGCATCTTCGTGAATATTGATGTCTCCCGTCTTATCCTCCTTGCGTTCGCTGTGAATGAACTCAGCCCGAGAGTGCGGTCTTATTTCCGGTGCAGATCGAACATCAGTGATAAGATTGGGGCTGAGTCTTGATTCTATTGAAGGCGACGGCTGTAATGGTGGAAGAGTACATGCGGAGGTATTGGCCTTGATAGGGGATGGAACAGAACGGAAGGTACCAGTCGAGGGCGAGAACGCGACGACGGTTTCCGGCTCGAGATCTTCTGTTTGCGCAAGAGCAGTGTTTTCATGGTTGATGTCGTGATTGGCCCTCAAAGACTCTTCGGAGGGTGGTGTGTATGGACGATGAAGCCCTCTGGGCTCTTGTTTCCTCTCCACATCATCCATCACATCATCCTCATGGCTACTAGCAGGAGGTGTTAAGACTGGAATGGCCGTTTTGATACGCTCCATCACTGTAGCGTACGTATTGTCATGGACGTACCGCTTGCCCTGTCGCTCAGCAATGCGACAAGAGCAGCATTCGAATTGGCACTCCATCTTCATAAAGTCGATTTGCTCTTGAGCGCGTGCACGAAGCTGTCTCTCAGCCACCAACTCTTGCTGAAGGAATCGTAGTTCCACAGCTCCCTTCCTTGGTGAAACATTCTCTTTGTCGTCCTCGTTCCGCTGGAAAACACGCTGCTTACGTGGCGAGCGTACCGGAGACCCAAACTCGTCACTCTCGTCCTCGGCAGCGGTAGGAAGTGCAATTCTACCCTCGGCAGCGACACGCATGACTTCCTCCTCCCTTAAGCTGGTCTTGAGTGCGTCTCGCTCCTCCTCAACGACCCTCAACTTTTCTTGCAGCGACTGAATCTGTTCACCTAACCGCGTGCCAACAGCTTCTACTTCTATCTGCAAGTTGTAGACCTGGTTTTGGTACTTCGCGGCCTCCTCGGTTTTGAAGCGGACATCTGATTCGGCACGGTTCAGCTTGCGTTGGATAGCTTGGATATCTGCCTGTAATGTTGGAATGTTTCGAGAGACCTTCAGATTATCTTTTGTAAGTTCCAGAGCTTGTCGCTTGTACTTGATGTATTTTTCTTCAAAAATCTGACGATGTCTCTCTGTGCGTTCCTGGAAAACAGTATGTAAGTATGTAGAGGCGCCGTGACAAATAGATTGACATACCAAGTTTATATGGGTGCATCGATATTGGCTTTCCATCTCGTTCAGTCTCTGTGTAAGGCTCGCGACCTTTTCTCGATTGGACTTGTATTCTCTCTCATAACTAGATTTGGTGACGCCAACTTCGAGTGAGGCTTTGGCAGTCTCCAATTCCTTTTTGAGTGATTCAATATACACATCTTTCCGCTCCAGCTTCATTATGTATTCTTCCCCTGCTTTAACAGATTTTGCTTTCTCTTTGGCAAGCGCCTCCTTGTACCGTTTAGCCGCGTCCTTGGGGTCCTTAACCTCCAGGCCTTCGAACATCACCGCAAGTCCGGAGACGGAGACCTCGGATTGGGCACGCGAGTGTTTGGGGGAGGGCTGGTGTTGAATGAGAGACTGGCGCAAAGGCGACTGTGATCGGAGATTCGGAGCGGACGGCGAAGGCGACATGACGGGCGACTCGCCGCAATATCGCGGTGATCGTGGCGGTGTGCTTCCACGTACCGGGCTCGCTGGAAACACGGGCATGTCCCGCGAAAATGGCGGTTTGACCGGCGAGACGGGCGGATCCATCTGGACCGGGGATTCGTTGAGGCGCGCCAACTTGGCGATATTGTGTTGGCAAGGAAGAGAAATTAAAGAGGAGGCAGGTTGTAGAGGAGTAATCACTGTTCAATGGCCAAGGGCTAAGGTGCTAAGGAAGCTGCAGTGCATGTGGTGTTGTGGAACAAGCTCGGACGATAAACAAACCCAGGAGACGCATCCTCCTTGCCCTAACAACGCGCACAGACCCACTGTTAGTTAGTTCAACGTCATCCGCTAAAGACTCCAATCTCCATGAGCCTGCGCACGTTCAAGACATTTATGCATTACTTGCTCATACTATGTAGATGGATATTTTTTTTGTCAACCCAACTAGTAAAAGAACCTGTTGATCTAGGCATTCACAGCACTCCCTTGCACACAGTGCTACTCACTAGGAATTCACAGCCAGAAGATTTTAGTATAGGTGAGAGCCACTACTATCTCGGACTAGAGTCGCACCACGAGTGTGTACCGACCATAGTACTGCCTAACGCTCTCTCATTCCTCATTCACCTTAACTACTGCTTGTGACCATGGGTTCTGTTCCTAATCGCATGTAATTAGTACAACTACAAACAGGACGTGTGGATTCTCAGTACACGCCTACATCGCTTTCATCGTCACCATTAGACCCACCGCTCATGGCATCAACCTTCCACAAACGCATTAAGCTGGGCACTATGGAACGCTCCAGAACCGCAGCAGGTGCCTCACCTACCAGCCTTGTTATTCGCTTCTATGATCACAACCTGCAAGCCAAGGACTCGCGTGGCCGAACCCAGGAAGACATCGTCTCCTGGAGTGATTCGAAACTAGAGTCCTGTCACAACTACATTCAGATCTTGTTTCCGCTTCCTGAGGGCTCACCATTCTATTTCGAAGCTCCGGTCATCAACCGTGAAGTCTTTGATGCGTTTCGGTCAAGGAGCGAGTTGCGCAGTCGTTTGCGGCGAAGCTACGAGCGTATGCTTGAGTTCTATGGCTTCACTCTGTGCTCTATGGTCAAAGGCGGCACGCGGAGGCAAGGTGACAGCGAGAAGGATAGTGACGCCAGCACTACGGACTGCACCATTGATGCGAGCGTTACGAGCGTTATAGACAACGGCACTGTATCCAGCTGTTCCAACGTCAAGAAAGATTGCCCTATTACAACTATGGCTTCTGAACCGAGCACTCCTTTGCCCACCGGCTATTCTATCGTCAGAGGGCCCAAGTGGCGCAATAACGCGTCAAGATGGTGCGTACGCTTCGATCATAACCATCTTCGCATTACTCGCATTCTACGCTGTCTCCGCGTCCTCGGGCTGCAGAATGAGTGCGACGCTTTCTACCGGGCCTTGCAAGATGTCTTTGATGATCCGGCTATTCATATTGGCGACAGATCGATGATGTACTGGACGCGTGCGGTACAACGTCCTCTGTCAATGGCGCCTGATGATGAAGAATGTGAATGGTTATTGAGGTGGGAAAGTGAGCAGAAGAGGGAGGCAAAGCTGGGGAATGTTGCTCGCGGACAGCAATCATTCGTCTGATATATATTGAAAAGAGAGGAGGCCTTTAGGTTATCAGATGCAAGGCACCATAGCGCGACATACGAAACACATCTTTTTCTCAACGGTGATATCATCCTATATATATGACTCCTTTGCCCTCCTAGTACTCTGAAAGTAAGTCGCCCCTTCTTTTGCCGCGAAGTTCCCATTTGCCCTGCCCTGTGTCAGTATCCATTCCATTCCATTTATAGGCCTCACACTGACCTCGGTAATACACCCCATCGTGCCCAATATGCTCGGAACCAGGATAACGTAGGCGAAGGAGATCCATGCTGTTCTTGGTGTCCAGCGAAAGTACTTGTGGCGATTGGTCGTCATTTCTAAGGGCCGTCAGTCCCGACCCATGCCCTGGTATCACTCCTGCTCTCGGCCTTGATCCAAGCATGTGTGTGTGGCTATTCCATGATGCAAATCATGAGGGAATGGATGGTGGTTGCGCATGGACTGCGTTGAATGTGTGCGAGACGTACTGTTCCATTTGATGACCGCGGGGTCGGGGTGGAGAACTATGATCTCGTTAGCCGTTGCGCGCCGGCGACTTGGGGCTGAGACTGAGAACGTACTGCCATGACCGTGGCCCGCCATATTGATAAGGTTACCGAGTTTGGAGGGCGAGCTTTGTGCGTGTGTGTGTGTGTGGTGCTGGCGCGGTGGTGAGGTTGGAGCTGTGGTGTGAGGAGGTCGGGTCGGCATGTCCTCGGCAACTGTGCAGCTTGGCACAGATTGGTGGTGCTCGTCACGATTCACAGCACATACTCTGTACATATGTAGGTATACCTATCTACTATTTGTCCGTGTATGCTACGGCCATCAAAAACCTCCAAGGCTAACACTGCCATCTCTTTCGTCTGGGACGGTCATAGGCACCACGTTACCTGAGGTATCCTCACTTTCCCAGGTGTACTCTTCAGACTGCTCCAAAGCAAGCAATTTGATTCTAGTGAAACATACGCCGTCTTATGTATCTCAAGACCCGCATCATTCGCGGAACTTCCAAGTACCTAGCCTCCAAGTGGGCAGGGTGATATCAAGATTGCGCCTCCGGAGATGGTCGCTGCCGGCACTAGTCATAGAGTAGGTAGCACCGAGTGGAGAGTGACGCTTGTGATTGAAGAGCAAGCAAAGAGCCTCGGCGATAAGTACTGTTGTGAAGCCATCTCCTACCCAAGACAACCTACAAGTCGACTTCTGTTGTTGCTCTCGATTCTTCCATAGTACCATAACCGCGCAATCATGGCCTCCGCCCAACAAGGCGCAAAGATCACGGTCTACTGGTAAGCATGTTGGATACCCCGCCATCACCACCTCGTGATCCACGCCATCCACGCGCAACCGCTTACAATTCCGTGCTGACGACTCTATAGGCTCAACAAGTCTCGTGGCCAGCGCGTCATCTGGCTACTCGAAGAGTTGAAGCTCGATTATGAAATTAAAGTCTTTATGCGCAACGAGGCTGGGCGTGCAGGAGATGACCTCAAGGAAGTTCACCCGCTCGGCAAATCGCCAACAATAGGCATTACTCCTGCTGGCTCTGACAAGGAGATTATCGTCGCAGAGAGTGAGACCATTGTCGAGTATATTTGTGAGCACTTCGGCAAGCAGTTGATTCCAAAACGGTACCCTGAGGGTAAAGAGGGTGTCTTGGGCGCAGAGACAGATGAGTGGATGAGGTACAAGGTATGCCCATATATGAGATTGGTGATGAAGCAACCTGCTAACCATGCCCTAGTTCCTTATGGATTACGCAGAGGGCTCACTTTTCACTGTTCTGATTGTGGCATTAATCACGGGCAGTATGTTGATCGCGGTTAGTTCAAGGAACTTGCACTTACTTCATATTCAGAGATCAAGGAGTCGCCCGTCCCGTTCTTCATCAAACCAATTGTCAAAGGTGTTGCCGGTAAAATAGATAGTTCCTTCGTCGATCCTGAGATGAAAAGTCACTTCGACTTCCTGGAAGATTACCTGAGCAAGTCTAGTGGGGAGTTCTTCGCTGGGTCTACCTTGTCCGGCGCTGATATCATGATGCACTTCGGTGTAGAAGCTGCATGTCAGCGAGCGCCGTTGACCGAAACGAACTACCCGAAGCTGTACGCGTACATGCGTAGACTGCAGACGAGGGACGCTTATAAGAGGGCGGCAGATCGAGTGACCGAGGCAAGTGGAGAGCAATACGTACCATTTTCCGACTTGAAGTAAATAGCAATGCATGCAACGTGGGCCTGTTTGCCACAGGAAATTCAATTGGCATTACATGTACGTATCCAGACGGTGGAAGCGAGTCGCGTGCACCGGTTTGCTTAGTTACCAGCGTTCGTTGCATCGTGTGTGAACTTCTGCACCGAGTGTCACGCAAACCAGCCATGTGACATGACTCGCGCTTCTGTCTGCATAGCGTGATGGCCCGACCCGACGCTTGCATATCCTGTGTATTAGCGAATCTCGCCTGTCTCTACCAGTGCTTCCACGGCACCTTCTATATTGATTAAATCGCAGTTTTCAATCAGACACCGGTTTAATTGTGTACCGCTCATGTCATTGATTCAGCACGTGACCCAGCAAGAAGGGACCGATCGCGATGAGGCCCTAGTAGACTTATTTCTGTCGCCGGTCGATCGCTCGAACAGCCGACAGGAGGCCACGGAACGTCGGCTGTCTTTTGAGAGTGCCATCTCCACGGCCAAATATCCAGGATTGCAGGGCAGGACAGTGAAGAGGGTCATCAGCTACGACGTACTTCCGCGATCCGAAGAGCCCGTTGCTGGAGAGGAGTATGGAGGATTGACACCATACAAAATATCAGATTCGAAGCGTGTTGGTAAGCCATATTTCCTAGGATTGCCATAGTAGATGAAGAGCTAACTTTAAGCACAGCACAGGTCACTGCAACTGTTCTCGCATGTTGGTTCGCAAGCGGCATTGTCTTTGGGTTTGCAGCGCTCAAACCTATCTTGATCAAAGAAGGCGTTTACAGGAACCTCTGCACGCCTGAAGAGCTAGACGCTGATCTTGAGGTTTGCTTTGAGCAAGACCTTCGACTGAACTTTTTTTTCTCCTTGGCATCTACCACTGCAAATGTGTCGGCTCTCCCCGTTGGCACCCTTCTCGACCGCTATGGGCCCAAGGTCTGCTTTCTGCTCGGCTCGCTTTTTCTTGCCACTGGCAGTCTCCTCATGAGCCTTGCCTTCCGGATTGAGAATTTTGACGGATATACAATAGGGAATTTCTTCCTCGCTCTGGGGGGCACCTGTGTCTTTCTGCCCTCTTTCCAAATAGCCAATGCTTTCCCAAAGATGGCTGGATCCATTGTCGCTCTGGTTACAGGTGCTTTTGATGCATCTGCTGCCGTGTTTCTTTTCTACAGATTGACGTACGACGCGAGCAATGGCATGTTCAAGCCACAGATATTCTTCCTCGTATATCCTATCGTGCCCGCCACAATCGTCATCGCACAGCTCACCTTCCTACCGAGCGAGGCATACAAAACAGTGCCACAGCTGGAGATGAAGATCCACAAAGCGGACGACCCCATGCAAGATCTGCATTCTTCAGACGACGAATTGTCCGACGACGAAATTTGGAAACGTAGGAAGGCGCGTCGCGTCCGTCGCCGCCAACGTATCAACAAACTTGACAACCTCATAGGCGACGAAAGAGCGCGAAAGATTCGAGAGGAGAAACAAGAATATAAACACGAAATTTCCGGTGTATGGGGGGCGCTTCACAGCAAGTCAGCCAAAGACCAGATGCTTACACCGTGGTTCATCCTTCTGACGCTTCTCACTGTTTTGCAGATGGTTCGCATGAACTACTTCATTGCTACGATACGCGAGCAATACACATACATGCTAGGCTCTCCCAAACTTGCTGAAAAGGTCAACAACCTCTTCAATTGGGCTCTACCCCTCGCTGGAGTCGTCGCAACTCCATTCCTGGGTGCCTTGCTCGACAACGTGAGTACACCTGGTGTGCTACTCATCATTGTAATCTTAACCACAGCGATCGGCATCATTGGCTCCATCTCCGCCTTATGGGCAGGCTACGTTAACGTCATTATCTTCGTCTTCCTACGTCCTCTCTACTACTCTGCAATGTCCGACTATGCCACTAAAGTCTTTGGATTTGCTACATTCGGTCGTGTTTATGGAACTATTATCTGCGTCTCTGGACTTGCCAATCTGTCGCAGACTGCTATCGACGCCCTAACGAAAAGTGCGTTTGATGGTGATCCAGTGCCCATAAATGTGTTCCTAGCCGCCTCCGCTTTTCTGACAGGCACAACGCTGGTCATCTATGTGACAATCCAAGTCTACCGGGTGAAAAAGCGGTTAGATCAAGATGACGCGCTTACGATTACGAACACTGAAGTTGGATCTATTATGGAGAATCTGCTTGAAGAGGAGGAGCCGAGCTATGGGACTATTAGTCATGGTTGACCATCCTATGAAGCTTGCTCGAAAGTTCGTTTTAGCAATTCTTTCATTCTTATGGAAATTTGCGGCAACCAGCAACACACTATAGCGCCTGAATTTTGGATTTTCTATTCGGCGAGTATCCTTATGCTGTTTCTTCTTATTGTCATCGTATCTCAATTTGGTAGTCTTTCCCAGTGCAACGACCTGTGTCGATAGCATCATAAATCTCAAAATTTCACGACTGAGCACTTGAATAATCTTTTTTGTTCATGTGTCAATGAAAGTGTACATTTACGATATGTGAAATAGTTGTAGTCAAAGATTGATAACCTATGTTCAAAACCTGGCTGTCATACCATCCATTGTATACAATATTGTGAATATTTCCAGTCGATTAATAAATCGCCGCCCTACCACTGACAGAACACGGTGCGACGATACCATTCGACCGCCTGGTCCGGCTTAGTGCATGCCTCCAACTTCCCTCTCACACCCTCGTCGGAATCCTCAACACATACCACTTCTTTCTCCATACTGGGACACTTCAGTGTGCCTGGTCCTGTAGCGTTCCCGGTGTACTTGCAATTTTCCTCCTCGTACAAAGAAAGGATGAAATCACCTTCAGGCCATGGAGGTCTGTTGTTATAGAGATCAAAATCGAGTGCGGGAGCTCGGCAAGAGTCGATGGGTTTTCCAGGGGGGGTGGTGAAAAACACCCAGGAGAACCTGGCAGGGTCTTGGAGGTAGGTACGTGCATGCCAGAAAATAGATAGCGCGCGCGTGGATGCTGGTGAAGTAGGTGGAGTAGGGGCAGGGGTCGGAGGCGCATAAGTGGAAGCAGGCGTTGAAACAGTTGAGCGGTGTTGTGCATTTCTAATGATGGACAAAAGAACCAAGCCAACCCAGGATCTGTCACTAGATGCGGCATGTAGTGAACTCGTGTCCTTGCTTTTCGCGTCGTTCGTTGCCGCTGATAGGGTTATTTTGTTGCTTGAACTGCCCAACTTTGGAGCAGGAATTGCTAAAACCTTATCCGTTGTGATGGTACTGCTGTGTCCCGGAGTGTTGGTGATCACACTGCTGCTTGAAGCAATGATCAACGAGGCACTTTTGTTTCCTGACGGAACAACAGGCAGAGAATCAGGATCGAATGAAATCCTGGCGCTTTTTTCGACCGTGGTTTCGTATGAGGATGAGAGAGGGTACGACAAGTTTGTAGAGTTCGACCACGCCTCGAAGCGGCGAAACCTCAAAAGCGAAGTGGTCACTGGGATTTTTTCAGAAAAGACAGCCTGAATCAACATTATAAAGCCGGCTTTGATCAAATAATGTCGTGACGCTATCATTTCGAGGTTTTGTTGACGGATTCCTGGTCCAGGATAATTTGATCAAAGGAAAAAGAAGGAAATAGCTCATGAGAGAGACAAACGACCCGCGCACAATCCTGAGGACCATTTTATATGCTTCTACGGCAAATCAACGGTGAGTATATATAAATCTAAGACAAGTGGGGTCTGGGATCTTGGTTTGTGCCGAAATGAGACATAAGTGCTGTGCCGTATTCTCAGCCCCGATCATACATTTATTGATTGATTGATATTTGTTTAACGTTCTATCTAATTACCTCCCAGGGGATATGCGGACGGGCTACGCTCAGGGCTCACAGTGGTGACGCACTGCCTCAGATAGCCAGTTCTCTACTTTTTGGGTTGTGCGAACGCACGTTCGTGTGGAGTACGCTCCGCCGGGTAAGCGCAAACACTAGCTATGCTATGGCTCTAGGCCTAGTGTAGGTCGGTGGCTAGGTGCCTTATTAGGGGGTTGCTTTGAAGAAGACTGAATGGGCGGCTTCTGCCACCCAAAACTGCCTTCTTACTATAGTCTATGCTTGAAGTAAGGTCCCTAGTCGCTCGGAAATCACAGCCCTGCAATCTGTGCGACCAAGAACAAGATACCTTCTATTATAACTTATAAAAAAGTAGTCTTTCAAATCTTAATTATATCTTAGAGCTCTCTCTAAGAACTTACTTCTATTAAAAATAAAAATAAAAGTCCCTAGGATGCGTTGAAATTCGATTTAATCGAGGTAACACAATGCCCCACTGAAATTTCGATTTCGGCGACTAGGGTCGATATTTCAGGGGGGGGGAGGGTAAATACTAAAAAGTGCTAAACTAGAAAAGGAAACTATAGGACGGGTTTGTTTTTGTGTGTGGATATAGATCTATTAGGGGCAAATTGCCGAGTAGAACCTGGTGTTCTCAGCCAGATACGCGAAGTCCTCTGGCTCACCAAGCAGTCTAACAAGGTACTCAAGTCCCTCCCGGGTGCCCCGATCATACAACACGTTCGAAACAGCATTTGAATTCTTTCTATTTCTGTCGTCATTCATGCATAATTGATCCTCCGTAGTTTTGTCGATCCTTGGTGTCTCTGATCTCGGTCTCCGTTGATAATTGCGGCGTGGGTTTTGTGGGATCATATGGCCCCAAGTACGATCGATCCCCTGTCCCTCTTGATCAGGCTCGCAGTTGCCCAATAATGGGACAAATGAATTCTTGATAATCGATATTAAAACCATCAATCTAAGGGATGCAATATTTTGATTTCTTACGGTTTCAAGCGAGCAATTAGCATTGATTTGCAGGATACTTCACCGCGATCATTGACGTTATTTCACGAACTTCTCCACATGACCAGTGGCGTCGAAAACACCCCTGACTCAGGAAGTAATTCGACCAAAAATTATCTAATAAGAAATATAACTAATGGACTCTCAGCGAAACCTTTAGAGTGTCTTAATCTTATCACAAACAAAAAATTCTCACGAGCTAGAAAAAACCCGGACAGCTTGGTTTTCTTTGTCTGGTCTTACTATCTCGAAATGAAAGCCAATCCCTCACAAAAGTGGCACACCGGTATCAGAGAGTGAAAAAATCGTCGGAATCATCCCTCTCCTCCTCATTCGATTCCGTGTAGAAATCCCAGAGTGGCTCGCCCGACAAATGGAACTCTTGGATTCCGAGCGCTCCCGCATCTTTGAGACGTTTTAAAAAACGGGGATATACATTGCAATACTCCTCTTTTCTTCTCTGACGTTCCTCTGTGATTTCACCCTCGCCTGTCCTGTGATGCAATTCCCGATCTTTTCCTGCCCAAAAATGCCAGAATCGCAGCACTACTGAGGCATGCCCCTCATATTCCTGCGTTTCTAATATCCAGCCGCGTGATGGACGAATGTGAAATGGACTGTGTTCTGATAATCGACTGACATACTTTAGGCCCTTCAGTTTGCTGATCGCCTCCTTATCCTCCTAGGTAATGTTTGACGGAAAGAAGACATCGATCAAGCCTAGGTGATTTGCCCTGTTGAACCAGGAATTAGTGCCAACTTCGCATCGATGCGATTTCAATGTTGAGGAAGAGAATTCTGCCTGGGCCTCACGTTGAAGAGTCCGATCAATAGAGTTCTCATAACTTTCAAGCGAGTCGATCGAATTCCATCCTAACATAATCAGTGTTGACGGGAATAAACCAGACTGCGATCGCTTGCCGGTAATGTGCCACACGGTCTCGGGTGACTCTAGAACCTGTCCGTAGCATTGGCCCCGATAGCCCGGCCACGAACTTTTTGAGATATTGCCCTTGAGACGCCACTTCTTGCCATCTTGGGAAGATGCATTCTCAATTGTACGGGATTGTGGAACCGTGAGTTTTGTCTAGCATGCAAATTCCGGCATCGTAACTGCAATGGCGATGCTTTTTAGTGTGGATTGCAAGACACTCCCAGGCAACAACTAGTTATCGAGTTTCCAGCCTCGTGTGATGTTCAGGGAAGACTATCGTGTATAGAACTGCACAAGGATATGTATGGAAGAGATGAACCTTGAAATCAGAGAAACAGTACAACAAGATGGTGTGTATGACTGAGACCACGTGGTTTCTGCGGTGCGGTGCGGCTTGGTGGCGCAGCGCGGAGTCACACCACCAGTCCTCATTCTCGTCATTTTGCAATACTGTTCCACACAGCTCCTCCATAGTGATCCTCCGAAATCCATCCTGGGGAAGCCCCTAAATTCTCTTTTCGAGAGAACTAGCCACCCCATAAATACATCGTGGTAGGTAACAGTCTTTAAATGCACGCTGACGTCACATGGGTATTTTGTTGAGTGATGCCCTATCGCTCTGATAACGACCACCTACGTAGTAGTAGTACGTATCGCGGTCCTTGGATCATTCCAATTATGCAGGGAGGAGAGACTTGAGAAACCTGTTGCGTATATGCAGGGTAGGTACAAGACCCAAGTGACCAAAATAAGGACTTCTAGCACTGCGAAAGGGCTGTGGTATTACTACGAAGACCTTTGATCTGCTGTTTATACGACTGTTCTCGTCGACTCTCGTACAATCTGCCTGTCCGAACTAAGTATACACCTTGTTCTCGTTTCATAATCATACTAAGCTCCCCTGTCATGGGTTCAGGAGAGCCAATCCCCACGCCAGAGAACAGCACCTTATTCCAGGGCTTCGAGTGGAATGTGCCCGACGACCAGAAGCATTGGCAGCGTCTCACCACCCAAGTATCCCAGCTGAAAGCCATCGGTGTCGACAATATCTGGCTACCGCCTGGCTGCAAAGCCGCAAACCCAAAAGGTGTGGGCTACGACATCTATGACCTGTACGACCTTGGGGAATTCGATCAAAAAGGCGGGAAAGGCACCAAATGGGGCAACAAACATGAGCTCCTGGAACTAACGAGGGTGGCAAAAGAACACGGCGTAGGACTATACTGGGACGCCGTGCTGAACCACAAAGCCGGTGCGGACAAGACGGAGAAGTGCCGCGTCGTACAAGTCGACGACCAGGACCGCACAAAGGAAGTTTCCGACGCATTCGAAATCGAAGGATGGCTGGGCTTTGATTTCCCAGGCCGCGGCGAACAATACTCGGCGCAGAAGTACCATTGGGAGCACTTTTCAGGAACAGACTGGGACCAAGCCTCAGAGCGCAAAGCCATCTTCAAGATCCTCGGTGACAACAAGGGGTGGAGTCATTCGGTAAACAATGAGAGTGGAAACGCAGACTATATGATGTTCGCGGACGTTGACTACTCGCATCCAGAGGTCGTTGCCGATGTCAAAGCTTGGGGTGTCTGGATTACCAACGAGTTGGGGCTTAAAGGATTTAGGCTGGACGCTGTCCAGCATTTCAGCGAGAGGTTTACCAATGAGTGGATTGATCATCTGCGCGAGCAATGTGGCAACGACATCTTCGTCGTCGGCGAGTTCTGGAGCGGCGATGTCAAGGAGATGAGTAGTTGGCTGGACGAGATGCATCACAAGTTCTCGCTCTACGACTCTCCACTACTCAACAACTTTGGCCGCATATCTACGACAGAGAGCGGCGATCTGAGGAGGGTTTTCGACGGCACCCTTGTGCAATTGCGACCCACGGATGCTGTCACCGTCGTAACCAACCATGATACCCAACCCGGACAGGTCATGGAGACCAAGATTGAAGGCTTCTTCAAGCCCCTGGCTTATGCGCTCATCCTGCTAAGGCAGGGTGGCTATCCATGCCCCTTCTACGGAGATCTCTATGGTCTTTCGGAGCCCCACAAAACACCCGCATCTTGCGGCGGCAAATTAGCCGACCTAATTCTCGCACGCAAATTGTACGCGTATGGAGACCAACAAGACTACTGGGACAACCCAAATCTGATTGGATTCGTGCGGCGTGGAACTTGGGACAAGGAAGCAGGGTTAGCATGCGTAATGAGCAACACTGGCCCAGGAGAGATCAGGATGGCGGTGGGTGAGATGCATTCCGGCGAGAGATGGTCAGATTTGCTTGGGTGGGAAAAAGGCGAGGTGGAGATTGACAATGAGGGCTATGGGATGTTCCAGTGCCCAGCTACGAGTGTGGCGGTCTGGGTCAGGAGTGACGCCCAAGGACGCGAAAGATTTCCGACCAACTTCGATTCTGCTATCTATAGCAAGGCCGAGTAGTCCCGTCCCTATACTATGAAGTCACGGGTGTGAGAATCAAAATAACATTGTTAGTGTGCTTCAGATGTTGTAGACTAAACTCGGTCTTTCATGGCCCTGCCCAGTGATGTACTTTTTGAACATGGAATCTGCGAAAACAGATGAGGAGGTTGAAGACCTTACCATGCAGTTCTGTTCTGTTGTCTAATATGCACCGATGATCTGTTATGCTGTGTACTATGAGGCAACCGCCTAGGACTTACATGGTCTTTCCTATAGCTAAAAGTTAAGCAACAATCCCGACAGTCCTGCTTGGCGCTCTAGACTTACGTCCCAAGTAACAATAGCCTACGCCACTTTTATTCAAATAGCAAGAGACGCTGCTGATGAGTTGAGGTGATTGGGCACTGCTACTTCAATTGTGCAGCTGATTGCTACCGTCCTAATGTTACACAAATCGCCGTCTAGTAAACGAAAAGCGGGAAGCTCTAACAAAAGGCTGGAAATTAAACGCACATACATGGAGAGTGACTGAGAGCTGAATCCATGCCAGCCGTATGCAAAAGAGACAGACTTTTCCGTAATCACAGTCGTGGCCGTCCTGGTATCGTATCTCCGCTCTCCACATCCTCCGACTAACGAGAAATCTAGTTGGTCTTGGAGATTTCTACACCGCCAGTTGCGCCAAGGGCCTTTTTTATGTCCCCCTGCAAGCAACGTGATTAGCACAAGTCATGGGCTGATTTGGAGGGAGTGTCTTACGTAAATGGCGAACTGTCCGGCGGTCAGAGTACCAACCATGAACAGACGGGCACCGATACCACTGAAAGATCCCTTGAGACCAAGCTCCTTGGCGATCTTGATCAAGCGGCTAGTGGTGCCCTCTCCAGGCAGGCCCTTGCTCTTGTTGATCTTAGAGAGCATGGTGTCGGCAGGCTGAGAGATGATGGCGGCGGCGAAACCGGCGATGATACCAGAGGACAAATTGTACACGGTCTGCATACTGTTGCTGGTCTTGTTCTTGTCGACGATGGTGTAAATGGCCTCGTTAACCTTCTCGAAAACGGCGAACTTGGCCATGGTGTATGGGACCCTTTGAAGTTTGTTAGTGGGTAAGCTTGGCGGCAGGACTTGAGGGAACATACTGCTTGAACAGAATGGGGCCGAATCCAGAGTAGAAAGCGCCAATGCCCTCGGTCTTGAGGATCTTGCCAAATCCACCGATGAGACCATTAGCAAAGGTGGGCTCAGAGACGAGACGGATGCGAGTGGCCTCGAGCGGGCAGAGGGCGATGTCAGCGAAGAATTCAGCGCAGGCGGCAGAAGCGAGGTAGACAGCAGTGCGGTTGTTGCTGGCAGTCTCGTAACCGAGCAGGTTGATGGACTGCTGCTTGAACAGCTCGTAGCCTCCGAACTTGAAGGCTCCCTGGAGGAAGTAGCCGGCAGCAGTGGGGCCAAGGCCGGTCAACAGAGCACCAGCACCATCCTTGGCTATGATTTGCCTGAAGCCACCGACGAGGCCGGAGTTGTAGGTCACGGGGTCAAGCTGTATCCTGGTCTTGACGCTGCCAAAGTCGTTAGCTTGGCACTCTGACGTCGTTGGCAATAGATACAACAGCTGCCGCTGTCGTTGTCGCTGTCCCTGTCGCTCTCGCTCTCGCATAAGAGCGATTGGCAAACGTGGCGGCCATGGCGACCAAAGGCGGGGATACCTACACATCGACGGGTGTGAGGGCACCGTGGGTGACGGAGCAGCAGACCGCGCCGGCGAAAGCGAATCGGGAATAGAGGTTGAGGCCGGTGGGAGCGGTGGGGTCGATCTTGGCCGCGATAGTGGCCTTTGCGGCATCGAGCTTGGACGAGCCGGTGCTGGTGGGGGGAGGAGAAGTCGACATGTCGCTGATCGGGGGGATGGAGCGAAGAGTGGGCGATGGAGGGGAGAGGTGTGGTGGTCAGGATGGGTAGGACGGAGATAGGACGCCGTAATGGGCCGAGCGATGAGAACTTTTGTGCTTGGCGCTTCCCGACCTCGCCCGATTCCCGATCCTGCCCCAGCAACACCAAACCAACCCTCTCCACTTGTAGCCCGATGATTTGGCGCTTGTCTTACCGCTATCATTAATCGCTCAGCAGGAGCAAGACTGGGCTTGCTTTCTCTGGACAGCATTCCCTGGCCATTTCACGACCGTATCTTTTCTCACCGACATCCAGGGTTCCCGCCAACACTAATTTTGTTCGGTGCTTCCTAGCCTTCACGTGAACATGCAGAGTCCGATCATCGTTTATGAGCATATTCACCTTTACCATGAAGAAGCTCGTATCTTTGAGACGGTTGCGTTTCCTAGTAGATTACAGCAGCCCCATCCCTGGCACAGCATTCACATTGTCGTACCCCACATGCAACGCAACTGATAGCTACTGGCGCCTTAAGGTCCTTTTTGCAATCTCCCAAAACATGGCGATTCCAGGCGAGAAGAACGTCGAGGATTTCACTAGACGATTCTTCATGACTTTGGCGTGGCACCTCAAGTCGCAATGACGCTATTAGATGGTGGGGAGCAAATTCGCGACTCCACTGGCCTCGCTGGTTACGCCCAAGGACATGGATATCGCTGACCGTGACAGTAGGACATGGTTCAGCCACTGTTTCTTCATCTATCCGCGCTCCATACTTCCCGAATTCAACATCTATAGACGCAGCACGAGCTTGCTGGTTCGCGTCCGCTTATTGCTTGAGCCTCAGAATGCCGGGAATTTGCATGTCGTGCGTCTTCATGTTCTCTTGCATGTTCCCTCATGCTGTCGCTGAGTAAGTTTCTGTTCATGGTCGCATTGCGGTAGTCGTTCCAATGTTCAGCGCATGCACATTTATCCAAACGTCACGTTTTTCTATATCCCGTCAAGGAAAATGCGTGCACGAAATGCACTTTGAGCGCGGTAGATGAAGCCTGGGGAAATCAGCGATGAAGAGGCAGGAGGTATACCTTGTAGGTAGTGAATTCCGATACCGACCATAGTAGGTACTACGATGAGCAGCGCGACCGGGCTAACGCCAACTAGTTAGTCCGCCGTGAAGTAAGCTATGTAATTGCCCCAGCCACATGTCCCGGATGCACTTCACCCCCGTGCCCGTGCCCACAATGGCACGCCTGCAGGCAAGCACAGTGGCCATTCCCCCCCCAGTGGTTTGGCTGGGAGACCGGGCCTTAGCAACGGCAGCGTACTTGGGCGGCAGCGGCCACTTTGCTGGCTGCGGCTACCCATATTGGATTCCAGCCCCAGCTTGACTGATGTTGATGCGACGAACAGGAACGTCTTGTCTTACGGGTACTTTCCGCAAACAGCCCCCTTTTTGTGCGACATTAGCCGTGGTGGAGCAGGGTTAGGATTGGGATCTGGGGATATTAGAAGACCTTTGGGAGGAGCAGACTTTGGAGGGGGGAATATCCGACAGTTGGCGAGTGGCAGCATGGAGGTATGTGGAGCTCGTGTGCCAGGGGTCGTCTTGCACTGACGCTGTATTGCAGAACTCGACCGTGGAACAATACAGCGACGCGCCTACCTACCCACAGCATACCTGTCCTGCAACCTCATCCGACTCAACTAGCAAGCCCTATCGAATCCTACCGCACCAGACACAGCCTCCAGCCTACTCGGACGAACAGCCCTACCGCGATGACCCACCGTCCGCAACAGCTGCCGCCATCCAGGCTCAGACATCACCAGCCTACACACCACCGCCACGCCACCACATGACGCTCCCGCCCCGTCCCTACGCCTTCTACACCGACGCCTCCATCCCATCGACTCCCAACAACGACGACGTGCCCCTGGCACATCTCCACATGCACCCCACACCGTTGCAGCTCTCGGCGCAAGAATTCTACCCCTTGGAAGCGCCACCCGCGTACTCGGTGGCTATAGGCCAATCACACGACTCTTCCATCGCATACTATGTCAACTACGGCGCGTATGGAGCGCGACAGGGTGCCTTCATGGACGGCGATGAGGAGGCGGGCCCAGACGAGGAGGTTGACGATGCAGAGCACAGTGTGGAGAAGGCTGTGGCCATGTTTGTGGTGGCGAGCATGCTGCTGGTGCTCTCTGCGGTGCTGGCGTGGCTGGCGTTGGGCAGTGGGTTGTTTGCTTGAGAAGATTCATTAGGTATAACGATAGGATGGTTTGAATACATGGTAAGCACAGCGTTGACGAGCATGACGTCATGGTAGCCGGGGGGATTTTGGTGCGGTGAGCCAGGGCAACAAGAGATATGTACGTGCTATACATAGGAGAGTATGTATTATGGATGACGTTTCGTGCAGATACATACACAGATACAGTAACAACTAGGCATGCGTATACACAAGGAGAAGAGAAGACGTACACGGGGACCGATAACAAGCCAGTGCAGGCGCTGAGCAGTCCTACGTATGCATGTGTCAGCACAGCAGCACATCCGGAGCAAATCGTGTAGATCCCAGGTGAAAGGGAGGCGTTCGTATTACTACGTGTTGTTGCAACTTCTGGGTAAGGCGGCCATGAATTCTTGTCTTGCCTTGTCCTAGTAGATGGATGAATCTGCACTTATGGTCTTATACATAGATGACAGTAGTGCCCTGGATGAGTAGGGTAGCTTACTAATGGCTTAGATAGCTTCGTCCTCTTTCCTTATTCTTCTTCTTGTTGTTGTCTTGCGCAGACACGCTCTCGTCCACCCATCCAGTATCTCGACAGATACTGCCGCCGCACTTCGCTCGCCATCTACACACCTCATCCATAAACTGACTGTGCTGTCGACTGCGCCACGTCGCCGTGGTGGTGGGGGTGGGAACGCTACGCACAGCCCTGCGCGGCCTGACCCTGCCTGACCCAGCCTGGACCCGACGCTTGTGTCGGTGCCCAGCTCCATTTCCGAGTCCCGAGTCCCTTGTCAGCGCCTGGTCGTCTGCCTGGTCGTCGTCTGCCGCGCTGCCTTGACCTTCGACCGCACCCTCGCTT
>Ga0182211_1000060_pt1 | contig 28235 bp, 30 predicted proteins | sample G5R1MG_20_FD_129660 | JGI IMG/M metagenome (GOLD analysis project Ga0182211, IMG submission 129660) | Switchgrass phyllosphere microbial communities from Michigan, USA - G5R2_MAIN_03OCT2016_LD1 MG | ecosystem: Host-associated > Plants > Phyllosphere > Phylloplane/Leaf | place: USA: Michigan... | reverse complement strand
CCCCAGCCTCACTGCCCCCAAATCCGCAGGGTCAAAACTAGGGGTGCCCGGCGGACTCGGCCCTCCAGGACCATGCGCCAGGCCTTCTGTCACCAGCACCGTCGCCCTCGTCTCCCATTTTGCTTCTTCCTCCTCGGTCCGCGCCACTCCGTCACCACCCACATCAGGCAGATGGTCCGGCACATTGATGCTGCTTGCCGACCGCCCGCGACCAAAGTGTAGCCGCTCTGCCAGCTTGCCTTTGCCGTGGGTATTCGTGCTTGCATTGCCGGGCCCTTGGTCCCCGGGAAGGCTTTGCTGCCACCCTGCACCCGTGCCAGCACTCGCTGCCCCCGCGCTGCTCTTACTCTTGAATCGCCCAAATCGACTGTGCAGATCGGGCGACAGCAACGGTTTGTCGTAGCGCATAGGATCACCAGGGAAGCTGGGCGGTTCAATCTTCTCTTCCGTCGTCGTCGTCGTGCGTAGAAATTGGAATTCTGGGACCGAGGGCGATAGCCTCGGTGGTGGTAGTGGTGGTGCGGTACGGCTATTGCTGTCGCTATTGCTGCGCGTGGGCGTGCGATCCTCGTTGGCGAGTTTGTCCCGCTTTTTGAGCAGGTCTCGGAATGGCATCTTGTCTTCTTCGGTAGGTGGCGTCGCAAGGGATCTGCGAGGAGCAAAGGATAATTTATCCTCACCGGTGGTCTTGCGTGGGCGCGCACACCCGCAAAGGGTTCTTGGGAGGACGGCTCGCCGGAGCAGGGTGTACGCAATCAGATCCCCACGCCACTAGATCATTGGGCTGTGGATGCAATCCTTCTTCCTCGTCGTCGTCGTCGTCGTCGTCGTCGTCGTCGTCGTCGTCGTCGTCGTCGTCTCCTTATATTTCAACCAATTCGTAGCGTGAATACAAATTCTCGTAAGCTCTTGGCAAGAGAGGCAACAAACATGACGTGGGATTGTGGCAGTGAAACTGCGCCAACGAAAACGGCGAATTGCCAATGTACGACGATGCGGCTAAGCATGCCGCAGCGCCGTGTTCTTAACCCTCCTCCACAGGCAACGCCAGACATCTATTTATGGCTACGCTCAACTTGATTGCTTTTCTAACTCGGGTTCGCTGCATGATGCTGGAAGCGACCGAGTCAATCCAGCAAGTTGACATCTTCTTGGACGATGACCGCACGCCCCATTCAATCTGTTACCGCGACGCCATTAGATAGTATATCAATGGGAAGGCTTGGATACCATCAGTAGCTTCGGTACGGCGATACAACTTCACGGGAGACATGCTGGAGGAAGCCGTCGCTTAGACCATGGGTTTTTTCCATTATGCTTTTTCTGCTTTCGTTTTTTCTCTGTATACGTGTTCTAGGTAACAGCAAGCCAAAGTCGACCACAAGAAATCTGGCCAAGCAACAGCCATGCATTCCAAATGTCTCTTTGGCCTTCAGCGTCTCGCAGAAGTGAAAATTCGACGGGAGAAAGAAGCACAGAACGTGGCAAACAGGGGTATCATCGAAAACCCTAGACGCAGTATGACCCTCGAAACATTGACTTCCAATAGTCAAACCGAGCCAGGAGCTGTGAAATCAAGAGACCTACCAAGGCTAGAAATGCAGGAATGACCAAACTTTGAAACAGGAGATATTAGGCGAAGAACGGGTACCAAGGCAGTAGGATGGAGCACCTACATTGATCGGAAGAAAGACGCAGTGGATGCACCGACTCAGTCGTCCGCATCAAGGGGCACGAAATCCGCTTGGTGAGTAAATTGTCGGGGCTTGTGGGGAAGAGGATGCTTGGGGGTTGACGTCCAAGTTTGCACCTCTTCGGCCGTATCCAGATCATCTTCAGGGTGATCCGACGCCTCGGACGAGGGACGCGTAGTCTGCCTCATTCGAGATGCGCGATGAACATGTCCTAAGCGACACTTATCACCATACGAACAGACGCCAGTATTGGAAAAGGAAGGACACTCGTGTGCGTGCAGTTCACTGCAGGCCTTTCCTTTCTCACAGTAGCCCATGCGCCCAAACGCTTCACAATTACGTGCCGCGGGATCGACGCGCACATGAGCGAATCGACAGCCGGTGTTGTTACATCGACCGTCCTGGAAGTGTAGACATGTGGGCGCATTCGCACGTGTAGCGACGTGAGAGAGGGAACAAAAGTCTCCCTTTGGACAGTCGTTTTTATATAGCCAGCGCTTACAAAGGGCCTGTTGGTTTGGGTCGTGGCGGTAATGGCATCCGTGACGCGTACATACACCTAGCTGAGTTAGAGTAAAAACAGAGACATGGGCGATCCAAGACATTGCTCTATCGCGAATGTACCTGTCGAAGTGAGAGCGGGGCAGAGCGTCGCGGGATCGGGGCGTTCATTGCGGCTCGATGCCAAGGCCTTGTTGTCAACTGAACATGCCACCGCCTTGTTTGTCTCGGAGCCGTCGAGGCATGGCTGGTTGAAGATGGCAGTCTTGTTCTTGAATTGTGGTTGCGGGCGGTGGTATGGGTGGTATGGACCATGCCCTCGACCGTCATACCCGTAGCCACCACGTCTATGGCCGAAGACAGGTTCGTGAGAGTTGCGGTATTTGCCGGGTCCGTTAGATCTTGACGCCGCTTGCGCCTCAACTTCTCTTTTCAGGCGCATATTATAGCCTGTTGTCGCCTCGTCAACGCGGTCGCTGTTTTCGCAGCCTCCTCTTGTCACATACTCTTATACTCTGCGATGGCACGGAGTTTTTCCTCCTTCGAGGTCATTGCGGCAATTTGCTCTTCGGTGTACGGGGGTCGGCCTATGTTCGTCATGATGCTATCTACGCCTTGTCTGCGCGCGGGAAGAGACCTAGGGGTTAGCTGCGAGCTGGATAAGAGTCAGTCCGCTTAGGATACGCCGCTGTCTTTGTTGGCGTGAATCGCTGCTGCACGTTTGCTAGAGGCGAAAAGAAGGAACGTGGGGTCCCCTTCACTGGCATGAGCGGTGACGGCGTCTTGGCAAGTGTCTGCATCACGTGATCGATTTGACTAGACATCCAACGATGGGACCCCATATGGCTTGTTACCATGGTCCAAGGGTGCTAGGTTCACACATTCTTATAGAGTGTTTCATATGTCTCTATGATACAACCTAGTGGCATTCCCCACGGTTTCGAATACGCCTTGAAATGCTATGAGCCCATACGCCATTATCATGCAATGCAATAAAGAAAAATCTCACAAGATTGACAAGAAGCGCAACCTCAACGCCCATATAGCCAGCGTAACCCGTCCTCCCAATATGTGTTCAACCGCAAGACGGTGCTGGTCCTACTCATCGACCTCCTCATTCAGCTGCTTTTGCTTGATAATCAAGTCCGCCTTCTGTTTATCAATGGTAGCCTGCATACGCCTCTTGTACATATTGTTCGTGTGCCTGTCACGCTGTTCGACACTCTGCGCTATGGCCTTTTCGAGCTCCGCGATTTCTGCACGTAATTGTTCTTGACGTTGCTCTTCGGCCGCAGCCGCCTCATCCACCTCCTCCACCTCATCGTCTGAGTCCGCATCGTCATCATCATCGTCGTCATCGGCAGATGTTGCAGCGCCAGGGGTAGAAGCTTCCATCTCCGGCTCGAGGGTGATGCTGGTATTTGGATTAAGAGCGTGCATGGCCACACCGTGGGCGGTTGCCGGTATCTCAACTTGTAGCGTGTTATTAGCACTACCGAACAGGGCGTCGAGGTCATCGCCATTTCCGGTAACCTCGACCTCGTCGTCCTCCATGAAGCCTGCATGTAGCATCTGCTCTAGGTCGTCGTTATCAATCCCTTGCGCTTCTGTCTGGGTGGCGTCTGCCATGTCATCATCGGCCATGTCGTCCTCTGAGCTAGAGTCATCTGAAGACTCGTCACCGCTATCAATCAGATCGTATTTGGTCGACACGGCCTTGTCGTCTTCTGCCAGTAGTCGATTCATCTGCGCTTCAGCCCGCTCCACGTCGAGATAGGATTTGCGTGGCCGGAAACGCAATTTGCGAGCCCACTGCATGGGCGGCGTCAGTCCGTGTGGATAGCGATGCGAGTCGGGTTCGACATAGGCCGGACGCGGGTACTTTTTCGCTTCCTCTTCACTCTGGACCCTGCCCAAGACCAGGAGCATTTGGCAAACATCTGCCGTCTTGACCCAATCTTTCTTGTTCCAACTCTTGAGCGTTTCAATCACAGCTGGCAGTTCTACCATGGTCGCGGCATACATGCGACCCTGGATTTGGATGATCGCCCTCCGGCCCTCGCGATCAAAGAAACGGAAGTAGACTCCAGGGCCTCCTGCCGACTGAGGCTTTCCGATGGTCTTCTCTTCGATAGATTTCCGCAAGAGATCGCAATCGGGCCCGGGAAGCATGCGCAGAACGAACTGCGACTCTATGGCCGGATCGCCTTCAGCCTCTTCAGCTTCGCTATCGTAGCCAACGCCAAAGGGCCTGACAGGCGGCTTCCCGGCGCCCTTCACCTTGAGTATGGCCGTCTTTGTACCTGGTGGTGCCGTTATACCCGAGGCCGAGGCGGAGGCGGTAGACTTTGGCTTAATGGATAGCTTGAGAGGAGGCGCGCGGTTGGCGAGCGGCCGGGGAGGCGCAGTTGGCTGGTCGACGTGGCCGGCATCGTCTTCATTACCGCTGTCATTAGCCATGGCGAGACTCTTTGCAGTGGGCTTCGGCTTGCGCTTGGCGGCAGGGGAATCGGCATCGTCGTTGTCGTCATCGCGCAGGCGCTTCTTGATGCCTGCTGCGGCAGGCTCGTCCAACTTCGGCTTCTTGCTGTGCTTGCGTTTCGGTTTGGCGGTGTCGTCACTGGGGCGGTCGACAATGCCAGGGGCTTGGGGCTTGAGCTTGATCTTCAGACCTGCGGGTTTGGCGGAGACGGTAGGGACGGCGCCCGCAGAGGGGGCGGCTGGCGGTGCTGGAGGCGCATCGCTCCCGGGAGCGCCTGGGTTCTTGAGTTTGAGCTTCATCACGGCAGCAGTTGCAGCGGCAGTAGCGGCGGCCGTAAGGCAGACGAGAGCGAGGACGCGGGCGAGGACGAGGGTGAGCGTAGTTGCGGGCTTGGCGCCGGTTACCTAGGTATATGCATTACTACTAGCATGTACTCTAGTATCGCCAGGACTAGGCACTTACAAAGCCAACCATGTCGCAGAACGACCTCTTCCACAGCCTGCTGCGGCCGGCAGTACTGCACATCCTGCGCGCCACGGGCTTCCACCACGGCCGCCCATCGGCCGTCGACGCGCTGGTCGACGTGACGGCGCGGTACCTGTCGCTGCTGGCCGAGCGCACCGCCTATAACGCCTTTTCCAACCACAACGATGCCACGCCCGACACTACCGACGTGCGCATGGCCCTGCAGGATTGCGCCCTACTGATTCCCTCGCTCACGGCCGCCGAGGAGCTGTGGCGCGAGATGCTTCGCAAGCCGCTCGCCCAGTACGACGCACACACAGCCGCCCGCCAGGTCGAGGCTGCCCGCCGCGACGCCGAGGACACGGCCGACATCGCTGCCTTCATCGCCTGGGTTACGGGTGACCAACACCGCGAGATCCGCCGCATCGCCGGCACTTATAAGCCCGCCGCCCCGGGCCCGCCCGAGCCGCTGGACGCGCTGGAGATGGAAGATTACCTCAACAGCCTCATGAAGAAGCACAGTAAGACGGGCGTCGCCGCCCGCTTTCAGGGCACTGCCCTCGGCCTCCCCGCCGAGCCCAGGCCTGTCAAGATCGAGGGCGGTGCTGCAGACTCCATCGACGAGTGGTGTCGCCGAACGCGCGAGCGCGCAGCAAACACGGCGCCCGCGCCCCAGCATGAGCGCCGCGCGATCACCAGCCACGGTGACCCCCACGCCAACGAGCCCTCTCTCGACGTGGTCATGGAAACGGAGTGAGGGGCGGTGCTGGCGGCGGAGCATAGCGAAGGCGTTGGTTGGGTACAGCATAGGCGTTGATTGGGTACAGCACAGGCGTTGGACGAAGACAAGAATCGCTGAACAGCTTCGATACACGACAAACGTCCTTGGACCTATGCAAGTACTCTGCTTGAACGCGTCTTCACATGACATGGCGCCCACAGGCTGCATGTGGGGCAAGATGCATAGCAGTCCCGTCCAAGGTCCCCCGCCTACGTCATCAGCTAAGAAGGCGCCTCCTCTACTCTCTACCCTCCTCTTCCCCACCCTCCCTCCATCCAATCCGCCTTCGCACCTCTGTCACACCTCACGCATCCATCATGTCCGACGCCCTCAGCCCCACCGGCGCCGCCCAACCCACACACTCTACCCCTTACACTACCGGCAACAACCCCATCTCCAAAACCCCAGCCGAAGCCACCCAATCCTTCAAAGCTATCGACAACGCCGCCACAACCGATACCCGCCTGCCCACCAAGCAAGCCTCGGACGCACAGGGCCTGCGCAACGCAAAATTCGGCGAGGGAAAGGGCGTCCATGGCGCGCCGGCGGGCGAGGAGAGCAAAGGGCTGACAGACGAGCATGTGGGCAGGCACAAGGAGCTAGATGGCGAGCAGATGGCGGCGCCAGGCGAGGGGAGGGTTGCCGAGGCGGTGAGAAAGGGAGGCGAGGGCATGGGCGGGGGTGGGACTCAGCCGGACATGGCGAGTGATTTGGATCGGTGAGTTTGTCCATGTCTCAATTCGATTTTCGTATGCTATGCTATGCTATACCATAGACTAGTTGGAAGCAACAAGTTGCGCGCTGGTTGAACCATAGGCTAATTCGTGCCACAGGAAAAAGGCAGAACAGGCAGATGCCCGCGCAGCCATTGATCAGTCCAAGGCCGGAGCGCAGCGAGTTGGTGGCGTGGCGGGACAGACGGGCGGACCGGCGAATCCTGTGGGTAGATAGGCTGGAGGCAATTCTCCTAATTAATCAACAAGAGTTTCGTCCAGTGAACTGTAAAATACAACCCAACGTATCGAGCACTCTGACCCATGCACGCCACGCATACACACGTACATAGACACGCGTGCATCTCACGCGACTCACCACCACATTACACAATATCCAAAGCGAACACTCAGCCTCATCGCCAGAGAGAAAAATAAGACTTCATATCCGTAGCGCCAGGTGTGAGGCAACCAACCATCTACCACTGGAACACGGCAAGTAGCAAGCGCCTTCTCCTCCCCTCCCCACGCATAACAATCTGTAGGCCTACCGCGATTGCTCCATAGGATACAACCGGTGGTCAATACAGAGGAGTAAAGTAAAAAAACAAACCCCCCCTAAGTCCGTCCCCGTCACTATTTCATATAAGATATCAACATAGATACTCCCCCCCATAGATACGCGAGCCCGTACAACGAAAACCCATGCACATAAATGTACACAAAAACCTATACGAATCAAGCGCCACGCCACGCCACAAGGGGGAAAATGGGTCGTAGGGGGAAGGAAGGAAGGTTGGTTAGTGTGCTGTTAATACCGGGCGTTGGCGTCAAACTGGAAATGTTGCATGTCGGTTGGGATAACTATGTGCAGAGTAGAGTCGAAGGGCGGGAATGTAGTTGTGGTTGTGGTGTCGTACACGGTGAAGGGGTCACTTGCGTGTATACTACTCATTTCGTAGTTGAGCAAGTGGCTGGGGTCGAGGGGCGTTGTGGTGGTTGAAGACGGCGTTTGTTGTGGTGGTTGATGAGCAGGAAGGCGACACGACGACGGAGCAGTAGCACTGGTCATCACAGTCGTAGTAGCACTGGTGACAGGGTCGGAAAACGATTGAGACAGCTCATCGGTCACGCTTTGTGGTGGGCCCCCCGAAGCCGCTGGCACCGACGCCGCCTTCTTCGTCGTAGTGGTCACCTCCACCTCCCTTATCCAATTCTGCTTAAGGTAGTCCATGGGCGGATCATCGCCGCCGCCAATCCCACCGCGCTTCTCGTCGTTTTTTCCCTTGCGGCCCCGCTTACGCGGATGGAAGTGTGCGCGTCGTAGATGCGCGGCCGCGTTGTAGTATGCGCCGTACACCTTCTTGGCCCTACAGTGTTTACAGGCCGCGAGAAACTTGCCGTTTTCCGATGCGTCGATGCAGATGTAGCCCTTGCGGCTTGGCGCATGGGAACGCGCAATGTGGCGTTCGAGCTCGTGAGTGCCGCGAAACCCGTCGGGCCGCTCGTTACAGAATTGGCACATGATCTTGGGGTGGGCAGGGCGTACATAGGGGGCTTTAGTGAGAAGCCCAACCGTCTTGGAGGACCCGTCGGAAGACTGGATCTTTGCCATTTGAGCATTGCATGGCAAGGACGTAGTGGTCTTGGGCGTGACTACCTTGGGGGCAATCTTGCGAGAGGATGCGTGAGCCATCATCTCTCGTTTACGTTGCGTGTGGCGCGAGCAGCCCGAGGACGGTATTGAAGCGTCGCTCGTGCTACTCGCGCGCGATGATGTCGAAGCCGACCTCCACATATCCTCCGCCAGGTCCGACTGTTCGGTGCCGATTGAAGCAAGTCCATGCGCACTTGCAGAAACAGGATGATGAAGAGAAGAAGACGAAAGGAAACCCTCACTGGAATCAGTGAGGTGTGAAAACGGAAAGCCATCAGCGTTGCTGCTGATGGCCTTGGACTCGGCATCAAAGGAGAAAGGAAAACTTCCATCCTCAAATGGGATGGGAAGCATGCAAGACGAATCAGGCGGAATAGACAACATGGAAACATCAACGAAATTGGCGTCGTAACTGCCCTGGCGGCTCATATCACTAGATTGAGTGACGGGAGTCATCAGAGTCGTTAACGGTGTACTGGGCGAAGCAGATCCATCAGACGATGAACACCACTGCGTAGTCGTCAGTTGATCTTGCTGCTGTGGTGAGTGCTGATGGATAGGGATCGACAGCGAGTTTGAGTTCAAGGGGTCGATGAAGTCGCTGACACAGTCAACCGGACTGTACTCCACCATGCCGTTCCTGTTGGAGAGGCAGACGCCCTCATCCGTGGGCGGTAGGGCGTATGGATGGCTGGTTGCGTTACCGGCGAAGAGCGAGTAGTCGCTGGCTGGCTCTTGGGACGTGCAGTCCCAGTCTGAACAGCGGGTTGTGCATCTCTCACGATCGGGGCTGTTTAGGCCTACAGCAGAGAGTGAGCGAGCGGTGCCAGGAGCCGAGTGGGTGCAATCCAAGACTCCAGCATAGGATGGCTAAACGGAGTCAGAAGGAGGGTGTTGTATACCAAAGACTGCTCATACCGGGAGGTCGGCGGTGCCATGTGGCATGCTGTCTCGGATGGTTCGAGGTGTTTGGTACGCCAGGGAGGGTGGCGTTGAGGTAGTGGCATTACGCGCGGGCATGGAAGCGGCCCGCATCCACGACGCTTGCCGCTCCTCCTCGGAGAGGTGTGCATGGCTACTCCAAAAGTTCTGTCGCGCTTGCTCGAGGATATTGACATAAGCGTTACTACTGCTGTCAACCGGTATGGAAGCCATGGTGTGTGTGCAAGCGTGCGCGATGATGGGAATGCCAATGTTCGTTTGGACGATGATGATCGGCAGGACGGTTCGCAAGCTGGGCGTGCTGGACGGCGATGGACGGCGACGCTGGAGAATGTGGCAGCGGTCAAGGGGGGAAGGAATGGACGGGTCGAGACGGGCGTGGTGGAGGGCTTTTACATGCGGCGCCCCCACGCTGGTGGATGTGCTGGCGCGTGTCAGCCGGCGCTGACGACGGCGGCCCGTTCGGAGCGGTGGGTGAAGGCCCCGCGCTAGGCCCAGCAAGGCAAGGCAGGCAGGCGCGGGGGATGCCCTTGCTCGCCTGTGATTGGCGCCAGGCGCCCGAGCGGGCTTGTGATTCGCGGCTTCATTCTCGCGGCCGGAAAAACTGGACCCGGCGCCGATGGGCTTGGCACAGGGATCATCCTATTGCCAGTCCACACCTGGCAACGGGCCATGCACCTTCGCGCATTCGGGTCACGCTGCTGTCAGTGGCTGAACGTCCTCTCTCCGCTTCGCTTCGTGTTCACGTCCCACCAACGGCCCTTTTGGCTCGATGGGAGTCTCCCTGTCGCCCATGTCGTCATCTTCGTGATCCGCCAAATCCGCTCGTCACCTCGAACGCCCTTCTTGTGGTTAGGCGCATCTAGGCCGTCGGGTTCTAGACGGGGGGATCGTCGGAGCATCCTTTGCAACGTTCGCTTTGTATTACTACTACTACCAAAGTGCCGAATCGAGACCATTTCGCAACCGTTTCCCATCAACCACCGCCGTCATGTCGAGTTTGCCACCTTATCGCTTGCCGTTCGAAAAGCCCAGCCGTTTTCAAGAAGACGGCCCCCGGATTGGACGGCGACAGTAATCTGCCCAGCGTGGTCCGCGGACGCTTCACCATAGGGGGCGACGATGTGCTAGACGACGCGGAAGAGAACGAGAACCTCGACCCGTGGAGGCTGTGCGCCATGGTAGGGCTGCGTGGTGCTGTTTCTGTCACACTCGGGATGCTTGTCGTTCGCCACGCCGCCTCTTGCGCATAGCCTTCGGCGTATGCACGGCTAATCTCGAGCCAGTATCTATCCAGGCTGGCTTCGGTAGCCTCCTCCATCACACCCAGGTCTTCAAAGAACACGGCGGTTGCGTCCTCGACCATTAGCTCGGAGAACCCATGTGCGTTGGGTTGGGCGCTGTCAAAAGGATCTCGTATTGCCACCGAATCCCGCCGAGCAATTACGGCATGTTTTTCCAGGCACAGTCCCCCTGGCACGTAGATTGTTCGTGGCCCCCCTAATAAATGCTCCGTTTTGACGTCGGTGGCGCCATCAAGAGAAGTACACGCCTGCACGACCGGGTGTGCGGCAGAAGAGGCCGACTCTGGCGGTATCGACTTCGTTGACTTCCGTTTCCACGAACGACGACCACGGATTTCTGACTGCGTATCCTGCACCACCTGTGGCCAAGGCGGGTCCCCATCATGGGTAACCTGCTTCTCGGGAATTGCATAGAGCTCGCGGGGCGTCGCCACCATCGAGTTGGCTGAATTCGGGCCTTTTCTTACATCGCAGTTCACCAAATTTGTCCTCAGCTTCCCCATCTGTTTCTGTTTCAAGGTTTTTTGAACTCGCAACTTCTGCGAGAAAGAGCCTGGAAAACTAGGCAGCCTGTGCCCCGGCACAGATGGTAGTGGTTTCTGGGGTGCAGTCACTGCATCTAGCGGGGACATCGTACCCAAGGGCGCCGTGTTTGCTTTCCTCCTTGGTTGCGAACGCTCCATAGTCTTCGCCTCGTTACTCAAGCTCCTCAACCGCGACTTCCCATCTCCTCCCGATGGGCTTGAAATCCTTATCTCAGGTCGTTGAATAGGCCGGATGGATAACGACTGTGGTGCTTGTGCTGGGTTATGCCGCAATCTGGCCGGGAATTCTTCGTCGTCGCCTTCAGTCTCGGACGAAGAAGACGAAGAAGAGATGATCATGGTCCATAGCCCATCGAGCATGCTGATATCGCTCATCGGCCGACCGGCGAAGTTTGCCAAGGGCAACAAATCGACGGGCATATCGTAGTAATCTTCCACCTTGTTCTCCATGGTGGTGTTGCGATGCTGCTACGACGATCTGTGTTCGTAGTGGCAAGGTGATGTCGAGGGACGATGCACAAAAGCCTGTTCAACAGCAGTTTTCCGTTAGGAAGCCAGTTTGCTTTTGCTTTTCTCTTTGTTCGATACCAGCCATGGTGATGGTGGGGGCCAGACCGAGCACGCAGCAGTGCATTCTTCCTATAGTGGACAAAGAGAGCCTATTCCCTGCTCTCCTAGCGTACATTTGCACCCTCGAGACCCTTACGAAACGCATAACACGAGTGTGTCGAAAATTTACAAGTATCAACCAATACTGCATCTTACGTGCCTACAGGATGTGGATGAAGATACCCCCTAGTTCTGTAGTCAGGCTATATGACCTTCTGCATATCTCATAGCATGGGACTTTCCACCCGCTCCCCGATAACGTTGAGGAAGGCAGTGTGTACATGCTCTGTCAAATCGCTGGCCTGCAGCGACCTGCCCTTCTCCTTGTAGGCCAATCTCGAACACTCCCTCGTGATGCACGAGCCACCATAAGCGGCGAGTGCCAGTGTCTCGCTCCTCGGCATATCCGTACCATGGTCCCAAATCTTGTCATGATACGCCTTCCTGTACGCCAAAAGGGTGGCCAGGCTGCCAGTCAGAGTGTCGCCTTGCCCGCCGGAGCGCTTGAGACCGCCCTCACCTTCGGATACGAGTGTGTTTGAGCCATTGGAGATGTAGTCTTTTGCCCCCTTTTGGATAATGGTAACACCGCCAAACGCCTTTGATAGCTTCGCGCAGAGCTCGGCTGGATCGCCCTCGTCGACATTGACCCCTTTTGCCTTTGCCAGCCGTCCAAACTCAACAACATTGGGGGTAAGAATACACTCAGTGCATCCTTCCACAAGCTCCGGCTGTGTCTGAGCAAGATAGAGCCCGTCCGCGTCAAGCACGAATGGAATGCCCTGTTTTCTCGCCTCTTTGATGACCTTGGCGCAGGTCTCTTGCATGAGTTGATCGCGACCGAGTCCAGGGCCGATGACGAGTACATGCAGCCGGGATAGCATGGCAATTACTTCCGAGGAAACAGTCTCTGCGCTCTCGGAGTGGGCGAGGTTCTTGGACTGGCGCATGTACGGGTGCACCATGAGGTTGGGAGAGTAGGTCTTGATGACGGCGCCGGCGCCAGGTTCGCAGATGACGTGCGACTAAGGATGCAAAGGGCATGTCAGATGTTGCCTCTACTAACTAGACGGTGCTCTCAACATACCATATCGCAACCTAGCTTTGCAGAGGCCATGGCGGAAAAGTAGGGGGCACCGGTATAATCTTCGCAGCCACCAATGACTGCCACACGGCCTAATTGACCTAGAAAACAGGCTTAGTGGTGAATGATGGACGGATCTGTGGTAGCTTACCTTTATGGAAACTCTCCAGCATAGGCGGCACCATTGTGTACACCTTCCTGAGGAGGTCTTTCCTTGCGCCTGCCATTATGCAGTTTGCAATAGTTGGTTTGGGTGGAGGTAGTATGCGATAATCCGAATGTACCTAGAATGTAGCGATGACCTCCACATCGACAATACGTCATAATGATACGCGGGGCAAAATGCGACAAGCCACATGTGGTAAAAACATTCCTGGTAACCATTTTACTCATCTCTGCAGTTGCATCCACGACACCACCTACGGCTCGACCATCAGCTACAATACCAGTCCCAATCTTCTCCTCCCATAAGAATTGCTAGCCATCACGACCGTTCAGGAATATATGTACAGAGACCGAACTTCCATAAGCCAAAGAAACCAGGTAACAAACGCTAGAAGTAATATTGTGGTTCAAGTGCACCCATGGATACATGAGCCTCAATGCCTCGATGCTTGCAGGAAACCCCTAAAGCATAGCCCAGCAGTAGCTACACCCAATAATGAGTCTATGCAGCGGACACTTTGGTATCTGCGGCTGCACTCTCTGGCTCAGCAGAGCTTGCTGACTCAGCCTCACCCTTCACAGCTGGTGCATCTTCCACAATTTTCTTGTCCTCCTCAGAAGACATTACCACGTCGCCCTCCGCATCAGCTGCCTTTTCGGCGGATGAGTCAGCGGCCGGAGAACCATCCTGCTTATCTTCATCATCCGTCTTCTCTGTCGTTGGCCCATCCTTGACTGAGTCAGACTTCCTCGCTTCATCTTCATCAACGCCATTCGCGGCTGGCTCAACTGAAGCAGCGCTAGTAGCGGGTAGGGGATCATTCTCTGTAGCCAGCGCAACACTCCATTTCGAAAGAAGGTTGTTCGAGCGTTGTTTGAAGGTATAGTGCTCTTCCCGGGGAATAGTCTCAAGCTTCATGATGGCCTTTAGCACCTTATGAACTTTGGTCTTCTTAATTATCTCAGCCTCAAGATCGGCATGGCCTTCGAGGTCTTGCAAGTAACCTGACATGGCCAACATGTCTTCGTCTTTGGGCGCTTGGTCTCGTGAAAGGAAGCCTTTCTGTAGGCGATGTCGAAGATAGAGAACTGTAGATTGTGAGATATGGCACTTAGACTCGAACAGTATCCTGCTTACTTTGCTTTTCGCGCTTCTGCAGCCGCTCTTCTTCAGTCATGGGCGGTTCTTCGGGAACAGCAGACTCTGCTTTTTCGCTCGACTTTTTCTTAGTCTTTGACTCCTTGGTTTTTGCTGCTGACGCCTCTTTGGGAGTCTTGTTGGTGAGTTTCAGCTTCGTTTTGGGAGTCTTTGCCGGCTGTCAGTAACATTAGTGACTGTAAGAGTCCGCACGATGGACCGACATACCTTGTCATTGTCAATCTCGCCGTCACTTTCGTCGGACTTCTTGCGCTTCTTGGTAGCTTTCTTCTTTGCTGAAGGGGTGGCATTTTCACCAGCGTCCTCCATATCAACATCCTCTGAACCCGCCGCGGCCACACTCTTTCGCTTAGATGCCTTTTCTGCTTTCTCTTTCTTCAACCGCTCCTTCTCCTCTAATTTCGCAATCTCTTCTTGCATCGCCGACTCATGGGCTGCCAATAGTTGCTTGAAGTGGTTGAGATCGTGGCCTTCGGCGGCGACTTGATAAGCCTCCCAGAGAGCCTTAGATTTCTTTCCCTGTTTGCCAGTCTCGATTTCCTTCTTTACGTCTTCCATGTCGAAATCCAGAAGCTCGGTGTTTACTTGCCAAGCGCTGCGTATACACGTCAGGAAAAAAAAATCAAAATCATCATAGGTCGCACTTACAATTCGTTGGTGCCCAAGAACATGACTGGGTATCGCCGATCCTTGGCATTCTTGCCGCCCTCAAGAAAATCCTCGCGGTATGTGCCGTCGATACGCTTAGCACTGACCGGCCGCTTGCTGAGCAAAGACTCAGGGAGCATGTCCTCGTCGCAAACTATCACGGGCCAAGGCTGATATCCGCGCATAGTAACCATGAACATGTCTCCCGCCGAGACATCCAATCGCAATTTGGGGGCCACCTTCTTACTCTTGGATGGTGTCTTCTTCTTATGTTCAGGAACGCCAGCTCCAGACTTGCGCCTACCATTTGGTGCCTTCTTGGGATTGGGCGTACCGTTGGTCGCGGGTGCATCATCAGCAGGCGGTGCCTCTAAGAAACTCTGTTAGCAAGCATACGCGATATAGAGTACCAGGAATAGAAATATTTAAGCTGGTGATTGTGCCCAGGTTGACTTACCTGTGTCGTCGGTCACGGCTGCTGTGTCTGCCTGCGCGTCGGCAGTACCATCCTCGCTGGTAGAAGGCTTCTCTGTAGTGCCGTCGGTGGCAGAGACTAGATACAGCCGCTTCAGCTACCTCGAATGCGGACTTTCAGGCATAGGGTACGTACCTTCGGGGATGCCTGCAGTGGCTACGGCTCCATCACCAGCCAAAGTCACCTCGGCGACAGTAGGCTCTGCATCAGCGCCTTCAGAACGCGTCGTCTCCTCCAAATTATTGATGGCGTCCACCGATACAGGTGCGCTGACTTCTTCGGCCATTGCCAGAGTCGTGCTGACAGTCGTGCGGTGTCGTGTCGACGCGTAAGGGATGCGAAAGTTCGCGATTTACCTCGACGGGATGTCAGGCGCGTTGGTTAATCGCGCGGTTGATGAGTGAGTGTCTAGTTTGATGGTGCGCGGTGGGTGGTTGGGTCGTGTCGCGGTGGATGTGGGGAGAGCGAGTGAGTTGAGAGATCGGACGCTCTTGAACTTTCCACTGCGCCAGGCTTTGCACGTGACGTAACCCCGGTCTGGCCGCAATCCAGGCGCTGCTATCGCTCAACAATGACGAGCTGCTTCACCGCTATTAATCGACTCACAGCGTTCAATTGGGTGAGTTTTCAGCGACCAGAAGGCGCGTTTTCCGTGTTGTGGCGATTTGCTGTTGGAGCTATCGCTGCTTTCTGTGGTTTGGCGCGCTGCGATGGTTTTGGGTCCGTGCGACCGCAAGCAGGCCGCAGATTCAAGTGTGGTGGGTGGATGCAACGTCAAGAACTGGTATGTTCTCGCGGGTTCAGCTCATCAAGAAAGCTTCTCAAAAACGGCTTTATCTTCTTCAGTCTCAGGCTGGATCCTCGGGATACGTGACTGAAGAAGACGAATGGGTCGCAGACTCGTATTGGCGATATAGGACGCTTTCCGGACCAGATAGCTCTTGCTTCAGAAGAGTTCTCCCAGCTCTTGATAGCAATGCCATGTATCGTAGGCCGGAGTGAGGTCATCGAACTGGCTATTCCGTCGAGAGGCTTCACAAAGATGTGTGGCAACAAGCGCGACCGACGGATTGTGGGGCATCGTACATATCCATTGCAAGACAGCTCTGGCTCTAGGCTATTCATTCTGGTGTCTAACCAAGTCAGTATGGACCAGAGCAACGTCTTCATAGCATAGTCGGGACGCTCACTGACTCTTGATTCATCATTTCGGTGTCCTAGCCACCTCTTTTTTTAATTGCAGCATCCTCGCCACCCAAACTCTGCCGTACACCGGATGTTACTTACGAAATGCCAGGCACAGATTTTCAAGTGTCTGTTATCCGCATTGAGCTGCATGTCTATTGTCAGCATGCAAAGCTTGTGGCTTGGAACTGCAGTATCTGTGTTGCACAGTAATGCACCAACAAGAGTGTTGTCTTCGTTGCTCTTTACAGAGTAGTAAATGTGCTTCAAGCCAGTAATGAAATAGAACAACGGAGAGGTCCAAGGCTCAACGGCATTCCGGCAGCGTACAGGTGGCTCATAACGTTATATGGCCTGCCTGTAGCGCTCTCGTTTCGTTGACAGAAGATGCTACAGGTCGCTCTGTCTACTACTCAACATCGTCAGACCTGCATATATGACTAGTCCTTTCGTATATTTTGCACCTATCCTGGGTCGGGAGGACAAATGATGAGATGGGAAAAATAATCATACCTTTTGAGGCATGACGTGAGGGCACTGTTTGAAGGAATCAGAGCATATAAATACTGGTCCCGAACAGTCTCTTATCGATCAGACAAGAACAAGAAGCAGGGGACCCGTGAGTTTGGAAAGGAGGAGTTCGCAATTAGACTCAAATCTCAGGAATAGCAGGACCATGCTATTTTCTCTGCGATCGGAGGATAAGGCTAGACCGTCTACCAGACTGTACGGAGGCATAAAGGGATATATGTCATCCACAAATATGACGCGCGTGCCTTTATACGAGACTCCCACACGGTATTATAGCCGTACGCACGGCCGTGCGGCATAGGAAGCCTCCACGATTTCCCCGGGATGCGAGTCACGGCCGAAGGGCGGGGAGTTTTGGTTGTACTGGGGGTGACTATCGATAAGGCGGCGCAATCCCTGATATTCACCTCGAATGGAATTGTTCCCTTAACGGTGGGCCAATAAATACCGTGGTGTTTATTTTCTCGCAGAGCAGAAGCTCTTTGCGTTGGCTGTGTGATGGCTGATGGCGAGCAGAGGGCGTTCATCCAGGAATTTCTTCGTCGCGATCGTGATAGTGGCATTTCAAACGCATCACTGCCGACTGAGATGCAATGATTATCAGGGGAGCCTTCTGGTCAGACCTTGCTTTACGGTCTAGCTATGCTCACAGCTGTTGACCGACATTCGCCATCGCGAGACGGCAGAAATACGCCGCTGATCCTCAGCATTATCCAGATGTCTCCTTGATGATCATGTACCGGAGCAGTCTCGCCTGCAATATACGCATCCGATCTCGGTTCGCGATGGTCCTGGGCCGATCGAGGGGCTGCGGTGCGGAGATGGCGGGCATGTGCCTCTGGACGTCATCAAAGTTATCGGGCATCAGATTCGACAAGGGTATTTTCGGGCTGAGCAAACAAGATCCAGCAGTGCTGTCGAAATGGTGTCGCGAACGGTGTACAAGTTGCGGCTCTCCATGAGCAAGTTGCACTTGTGGTTGCCGCTAGCAGTGGCAGTCGGGCATGGCCTTGACCTTGCAGGTCGCGGATCACGTGGGGACTTCGGGCTTCAGATCTCAAGCCACTTTCCACTCGCAAGGGCGCCAAGGCGTAATACGAGTACCTACCCAGGAGACACCTGCGAGTCTATACAGCCCAGGCTACTGTTCTATTCAATAGAGAAGCTACACCACTGGCATATTCGTGTTATCTGTTGCAGATCCGTCGTCCCAGGCTTATGCCCATCAAATCAAGATGCTAGCCTAGGTATAACCTGAACAGAACACCAACCCTACCACCGCGCTGTAGCAAATATGCAACTGTACCTGGCCCTGCGCAACCTGGTGCGGCTCCAATTGCACCCAAAGGCCACTGACGTGTGACTGGCTAGCGCGGGGAATGCGGTACTCGAGCACCCACACCCGCACCAGCCCTGCTCCCTCTCTCCAAGTTGCGCAAACACCTCCACCACCCATCTCCGGCTATGGCGTCAGCAATCACGGCCACGGGCAGCACAGCTGAGGGCGACTACCAAGCCATGTGGGCAAACAAATACCGCGGCGTATGCCGACTGCCACGGCGCACATGATTGTTGCTAATGTACGTGCCCAGGCGACGGTAGAGGACCTCGACCCTCCCCCAGCGCTCTCTGTGCAGCCCACCGATCCGATATCTTGGGCGCTCATGTCTGGCCTTGAGCGCGACTATACCCACCTCACTGTGATTTCCCAAGAGAACCGCGCGCTCCTCGGATATATCAGCATCCCACGTCTCCAACAACTACTTAAAGATGGCATCGTCAAGGACAGTGACCCGGTTCAAGAAGCTATGCACAAGTTCCAGCGTCGCGGCCGGAGATACAAGGTCATCACGACAGAGACGGAGCTGGAGGAGCTGGAAGAGTTTTTCAAGGGCGGCGTTGACGGAAGCGGTGCTCAAGAGTTCGCAGTAGTCACAGATGCGAGTCGCAAGTTTGTACTGGGAGTCGCTACCAAGTCGGACCTGGACAACTTTGCCAAGCGGAGGGCTTGAAAAGAAGGACGGGACGGATTAGATGACTGGGCATAGCATTGTTAGGCGTTTGTTTGCGATACCACGGTGCGTCGTTCATACCGCGGTCGACAACTAGTTATCACCTGCCCGCCCGCAAGGTCGGACGGAGAGGAGAATACCAAGAACAACAAACAGCCTGGTCTTGTGATGCCAACCCGAAACTTTCCCATCTCATCATAATTGCCTGCCCGGAGTGCACGCAGAATCCATGCTGTTGCCCGCCTCTGCAAACACCATTTCGTCATCATGTGCAGTCTTGGCACGCGTGCCTCACCCTCAACCAATGCCCATGGCACACGCAGTGAAAGGCGCACGGCACTCCGCACGCCGAAAACGCGCCGAGCCGACCAACGCCTCCTCATGCGCCTTTGATATAGCAACGCCGGGCGCACAGTCGTCCCCATTTCTCTGAACAGCCGCTGGCATGCTGGCGCCTTCCGCCCATCTGCGCAGTCCCACCTCTGGATTGCTCTCCCGTGCGCCCCGCTGGCAGACCCCAGCACCCCAACACCGACGATGGCTGGCGCAGCCGCTACGATGTTTCGCTCAGAAGGTGGCCGAAGCACAGACAGGCGCCGGGACTACTACACCCGTGCCGGTTGACGCGGAACCGGCCAAGATCAAGTCGCCTTTCTACTTTGAAGCGGGATATGCCCTCTTCGCAAAGCGGCCGTCCCGTCCGTTCCCACCACCTTTTCTTTCCCTGCCTTCCACCAGTTTCTCGGAGCCACTGAGCACACACGATAGAAGCCGAGACCGAAGACCGAAAGTGAATGGGGACATGATACGCGGCGTCACCAACGGAGACGATGCGGTGCTGGTCAACGAGAGCTTCATAGCAGCAAATGACGGGGTAGGAGCCTGGGCAACAAGAGAGAAGGGTCATGCTGCGTGTGTTCTACTTCCCAGAATTCTTCCTGTACGCACTGCTTGCTGACAAGCCATGCCTATAGCCTCTGGTCGCGCCTGATCCTTCATTTCTGGGCCCTCGAAGTTAAAGGCGCAGCCTACTCGCCCACGTCCCCCCCTGATCCAGTCGCATACCTTCAGGCTGCGTACGACCTCACCAAGAAAGTCACCGCCAAGCCGAATGAGTGGCATGGCACAACGACCGTCTGCGGCGCCCTACTCAGTTCCGACGACCAGAAGCCCGGACGCCCAATACTCTACGTTACCCAACTCGGCGACAGCCAGATTCTGGTTCTCCGGCCAAGCAGCAAGGAAGTAATATTCAAGACACAGGAGCAGTGGCATTGGTTTGACTGTCCGCGACAACTGGGAACCAATAGCCCAGACACACCAAAAGACAATGCGGTAATGGACCGTGTTGAGATTGAGGAAGAAGACATCGTCCTTGCCATGACAGACGGTGTAGTTGATAATCTGTGGGAGCACGAAGTCGTCGAAAATGTGTTGGACAGTGTGGAGAAGTGGCGCGGTGAGAATAAGACCGAGAACCAGACATACGCGGATGGCATGCGTTTTGTAGCCGAGCGGCTCGTTCACGCTGCGAGAGCCATCGCGCAGGATCCGTTTGCGGAGAGCCCGTACATGGAGAAAGCGATTGATGAGGGGCTCTCGATTGAAGGAGGTAGGCCAAGACGGCGCATACCAAAACCCGCTCTGTGCTAACCCGGTAGCAGGCAAACTTGACGACATCAGCGTAGTCGCTGCGCAGTGTAGGCGTCGCAAAGGGTGAACGACAGCATGCCATGTACAGAGTGCACAGAACCCCAAATCACGCTCTCAGCAAGAGATCCAGCCACCCTGGGCGGTTGCTATTCAGAACAGCGGTACGAGCCGCGAAACGCACGTCTCCGACGAGAGAATCACCAGCGAAACAACGTGACTCGATTGCGCACTTGTAGGCGCAGCCAGCCGAAGCAGCCATTCATCAGCGTCACGTCTTCAAAAGGAGCGCACAACCATACGAGATAACGCAGAAGCAAGGAAGGAGCACTCGATGAAGCTTCACAGTGCTTTGGTTGTACAATTGTTCCATGGAGGCTTGTGATGCTGGCAGGAAATGTTTGCGCAATTCCTCGAGGTGTTACCTGAGGAATCTAATCTATGGAGTGACGTTATACTGGAGACTTCCAGGGATAAGGAATTAGACGCAGATGGATCAACTTGAGTAGCCTATACCATCATGCATTTATAGGCGTCAGAAGTATGGAACGCCGATGATTGTCGCTGGAGAGATGAAGAGACTTTTGGACCCTCGTGTAGGGGAGTCACTGCCAGTGATTGAGAGTAGAGATACCTTCGGACTTCCACAGCTTCACTGCAGCGTATTCTGTGCAACAGAAATCTAAATCCCGTTGTCTCGACTCCAGTATGTGTAGAGATTGACGTTGAACATACGAACCTGTCTTGAAGCTTTGCTACTTCAACTCTGGTGTTCTTGATATAGACCGCGGAGTCTTGCGTGTAGATGCGTACGGCTTGGCTGGTGATCGTGACCTGCTTGAACTGAGTGAACGCTTGCGCCTTTTGGCGGTAGGGTAAGACCCTGCCGATTCAGCTCCAGACGAACTATGTCTGCGCCGCCGCTCTCTTACGGGGCTCCTCGAACGTGAAGTGGAGGGCGATCTGCGGCGCCGTCGAGGTGGTGTTCGGGATCGTGATGCTGACAGCCTGGGCGCTGGTGAGCTTGATTGGACTGGTGGGGAGATAGATCGTGAAGTATGCCTGGGTAATCTCCTGTGGTCATGGCTGGGAGACCATGTCCTTTGTCTTCGCCCTCCAGTTCGGGGTGGCGGGGACCTTCGAGAGCGGCGAGGTGGAGATCTGGAGCGATCAGTTGAAGGAGATCGTCGTGGTCGACGGCGTGGCGGCGTTTGTGATCGATCTGACGAGGGTGAGCGGCGCGCACGACGAGGTGGAGGAGATATGGAGCGATCGTCCGAAAGAGAGCGACGGCGTTCGCGAGAATAGTCACGACGATCTCCACGTCCCCGTCCTCTGCTACTCGGAACATAGACATCGCGTTCGCGACGTGGTGGTGGCGACCTTCTCCTCCTGCTACATGTCAGCGAGTACAAGCTCACTCAAGAGCTTGTAAACCTACGGAGGCGATCTTGAATCACGACGTGATTGGCCTCGGTAGTTGTCTCGGCCTCTGTCCCGCCCGCCGCGATCACCTCCACGGAACCCTCTGCCTCCACCACGTCCACGCTCAGATCGGTCTGAGCGTTCGCTTTGGCGAAATGAATCGATCATTGCGTTCTGCGCCTTGTCTTCGAGACGGCGGGCTTCTGCTGCAGCTTTGGAAAGCTGCGATACCGTCAGCAATGAATGTGGGTACACTCTTAGTTCTCTCACCTGCTCCCGTTGAAGCTCTAGCTTCTTCGCCTCCAGTAACTCTCGCGGAACGCCATTGGGATTTTCTTGAGCGCTTAGCATTAGGCCCCATAGGTCTTTGCAGAACGCTGCCGTATCCTTGCCGAGGAAGCCAGTGAGCTGAATTTGTATTTCTTTGATCTTGGGCTACGGACATCAGTGCAGGCCGTGCCAATAGAAGAGGCTGGACTTACGAATTGATTTTGTTCGACGAGATTGTAGCACGTCTCAACCACAATGTCGTCTTCGTCGCCCAGAATCGTCGTGATGCGGTTTGCAATCCACTTCTTCATCAAGTCAATATTGACCTTCTCGACGTCGACTTTTTTGTCAAACTCGGGTGGAAATTTGGTAGCCTTGAGGCGCTTCTGGTCGACACTCGATGCCATATTGGACAACGGTAAACTCACGTTGAGCTCGAGGTGTGGGCGTACAGACAAAGCAGGCTAACGGGACGAGGTTTCTACTTAGGTTGCAGCTCAGAGAGCGCATTGACAGCTTGGCGGAACATGCCGAGATTACGTCAGTCAGGCAACTACCGGAGTAAACCCAGCATGCATTGACTACCACTTCTCTTTCACCGGGCAGCGACACTACACCACGCCCTTCAATACCTATATCTAGATGCGCCGAAGCTATAGGTCAAACCCTCCGCCTTGGTCGTCACTGGGATGACTACTACTGGCCATTTCTTCTGCCAACCAGTAGACTATCACTGAAGAAAGGCAGATGCAATGCACACATACAGATGTACAGCCTATCCTATGCCTGCTTCTCTCGGGTCGTCTCTTCCTTCTTGGAGCGCACCATGTTTGTCGCGCCATCCATTGTATTGTCTGCGCCCTTTCCCATGATCGGGTCCGGTAATAACACCCTCTGAATTCACGTCATTGCTCCTCGCAATCCACTCATCATTCTCAACCCGCGTCTATCTCTGTTGCCCTCAGCTCTACCGTCCCATCTTACTAACTCTCTCCCTTACCCTTCACACTACCCTCAATTCACCATGTCTGACGTCGAGCCTGCCGATCCACCTGCGGTGCTGGGCGAAGAGCCTATAGCTGAGCCCCTCGCCGAAGAGGCCGCTGTAGTGGAGGATGTAGTAGAGGAAGTCAAGACAGAAGAAGCGGCTGTAGCTGAGGTTGAGGCCGAGGCTGAGGCCAAAGTCGAGGAGGTTGCAGAGGCCGCGGGGGTCGCAGAGGAGCCTGTTGAAAAGGCCACAGCAGAAGAATCCGCTGTAACATCCGAGCCAGTCGCCGTTCCGGAACCAGAGGAGGGCGAAGTATCTTCAGCATCTGACCCAGAACCGCCGTCTGTCATAGCGGTCGAGGAAGCCACACCTATCGCGCCAATAGAGCCTACTCCTACAGAAACGGTCATCGAACCTGCGGTGGATGAAGATGTCCCGATCGAGATCGAACCTAGGCCCAAACCCGAGGAGGCATTGGATTCTTTGCAAAAAGTGGCATCGACACCAGTTAACGCAGAACTTGTTCCCATGCCAGTGCAGGAGACTGTAGCCGATACATCGCTCCCCGCAACTACACCAGTCCCCGAAACCTCTGTAGTAGAGACAGGGGTCGCGAAAGCTGCCGCCGCTGCTGACGTCAAATCATTGTAAGCTCATCGATGATACTACAAATCACTGTGACTTACAGTAATTAGGGCTCCTAGCAGAAAGGAGAGAGCCAAGGCCAAGCTACTTGGCAAGATGGTGCCCAAAGTTGCAGCACTTCGCGCACCCAAGGAAGCAGTACCCGTCATGTTATTGCTCACGCAGAAGAAGAAAGCGGGCGCTGATATCGCTATCATTGTTGGGGATATGCTCAGAGTTGCAGGCGCCTAGTGCTTTTAGGAGAAATATGTTCACTTTCCGCTGGGCAGTACTGTCACTCGTTGATCGACTTGTACCCTTTTGAAACCTAGTAATACAAGTTTTTCGTCTACTATTATTCTTCTCGTCTACAAATGGTCTTGTATCTTGCTCTCATCGGTCCATCTACTTCGTATCCCCTCCACTTGATCAACGAGTTGCACCAATAGCTGCAACTCATATCAACTACAAGCTGAAAGGATCAAAGTACTTAGTTTGTATCTTGATCTCTGCCCTACTATGTGGGCTTACCTGCCTGAATTGGCGGTTGAGCACATCCAGCACATCCTGTTCCATCAGTCGCCACATGCTCTCGGACCCACTGAACCTTGATGTTGTCCTGTCAGGAATCACTATGATACGCTCCAGTCCCGGAAATTTCGCCAAAATCCCCAGAATGTCGCGCATATGCAGTGCCAGCATCCCGTACTTTGCGTAATGATATCCATCCACTTCAATGCGGATTGTGGTGAAGGCCTGGAGCTCCCGGGAGCTGAGCACCCCACCGGGCATGATGAGGTAGTCCCAGAGATGCTTGACGTGCCCTGTGAAATCGGTGCAGATTGTTGGTAGGGCCTTGGTTTCGGTGCGTACTTGAACGCAGACTTGCGTCAAAGCCAGAGCGTGTCGTTTCCAGATTGGCCGCAAGACTGCGCGAGGACTGCTGTCGCAGCGCAAGTGCGCGGCGAGATCTTTGAGCACGTACTCGTAGATTTGGTTGCGCAGCTCACCGGGCAAGCGGAGGAGGTCAGATTCAAGCCGACTGCGTGTAGTGCTGAGGTAGTTAGGGTTAGTGCGTGACTGGACTTTTGCGTCGGCTGCTTACAGAGGTACGGCGACTGCTTTCTCTTCTGGTCCTCCTTCTCCTGCGGTGGCTGGGTTCATTCTGCCAGTCGTAATGAGCTTTGGTGTCCTGGCTACAGGTTACAAGACCAGGTTGGTCTGGTGTCTAGGGTGTCCGCAGATGACGACAGTCATATTAACTAGAGTGCTATGAGTGAACGGTAACAGTTTCACCACCAACTCATATTCCAAGATCCCCTGATTTTAAGCTGTGTTTGAGCTGTACTATTGCAGACTTGTTTGCGTGAAACGTTGCTTGATCTGTTCACTGGAGTGTAGGTTGAATCGACTTTATTAAGATATTTCGGGAGTGCAAGATATTACGCAGTAGCCATGCTTAAGCATTGTAAAAACAGTAATAACACGTTAAGCTTCATGAGCACATATAATAAGCATAATGGATTTAATTTTTCAGGCGCAATCTGTCCTAGATGCAATTCACGGGCGAGTTTCACTGCGCCGGGTTTACCAATAGGCCTTCTACCGATATTTTTGCGATGTTTGATATCCACTGCTTGACTTGTACCAGGACGAAGGGAGGATAACTTGAACCTGCCCTTGCATATTTTTGATAATCCTTGTAAGTACTGGTTCCGTATACTCTGGAGAAACACCTGCGCTGTTCTGGAAGGTGATGATATGCCTAAGCTTCGGTAGCCGTATAGGGGCGAGTTGAGGAGTTACATGTTTGTCGCTGGGTGTTAACTTTAATTGATGTAGTTGGCAGTAGAGGAACAGTTGGAGTTCCCCTACTAATGTCTCAGGTTCCACTAGCGGGTCAGATATGACATCTAGGACATCGATATGGATGTGCCTAATGTTGTTCAATCCAAACAGAGGGCGCTCTTCAAGCCAGTCAAAATCCATAGTTTCCCAAAATTGGAAGACATTGAATTGATAAGGGAAGATTGCTGCTTCTGCGTAGACTTGGCGGCAGCTCTGCAGCAGAGCAAAGCATTGATATGTCCAATTCCTGACACAGAGTTTCCAGGATGTACCTTCTTGCCCTTCAGCACCGGCATTTGAAGATTTCATCCCAATTTTGAAAGTGTTCCCGCCCAAGACAAGCTCCCAGATTATATTCCGGATTTCTGGAGGAAGGCAGAGAAGTGGAGATGATGATGCGTTTCGCTTGCTGCTATGAAAAGTTAGTAGACTCGGGCATGGTAGAGCAGATACTACTTACATCTCGTGGTACTTCCCGCGCTTTCGCTCCACATTGAGCAGGCCGTCCTCAAACTTGCGAACAGCGGCCCTGTTACATCTACTTCTAGGCTTTATAGTACGAGAGCTAGGCATGTTCTTGGCTAAGGACAGGCCCGTAGATGTCTCCTTAGGCGTCTTTTTCTTGCGTGTCATTCTTAGCGGTGATGTGGACAGGGTTACAAGCGTGAAATGGCAACAAGTATTTTATGGGAAGAAGAACGTGACAGTTGTATTTACATCACATATACGCACGTGATCTATGACGCACCTGCTTCACTTACACCTATCAAGCTGTACAAACTAAGATTCTTAGCTAGCTAATAATGAAGAATTGAGTATACCTCGAGTCTTGCAGTGTTTTGGTTACTGCTAGCAATAATATTCTTTACCCTACTGAAAGTTTTAGACAATCTGTGATTAATCCGAGGGTGCTAACAGGCAACAGTTCTACTAGATAGGCACTTCAATTATAGAATAGTGACAGGTTATAACTTCTAAATAAGCTAGAGTTTAGGTACATGACCATAGACATTGAACATTGAGATTATACATATAAGCACTTCTGACCCAGACCTAGATGCCTCAAGCCGAGAGTACATCTACGCAATATCTACAAACCCCCTCTTCTTCCTTCCCTCTTCCCCATCCAACTTGTCCACATCCTCAAGCCTGACAAACCGCTCCTCATCTACCCTCTCGCCCACAAATCTCAATGCCGCCACATTAAACCCAATTTGATCCTTGTTCCCTATCAACATCTTTCTCAAATCTGATTTCATGTGCTCCAACACCGTCTTCAGCTCTTTGCTCGCGACTATCTGCTTTTGGTGTGTTTTGAGCATGAAGAAGAGGACGCGGCAGGTTAGCGTGACATTCCACTGTCTCTGTACCCAGAGTGCTATAAATGTGAAGAGCGCAGGTAGTGAGGCGAACGGCAGTACGAGAAGTGCGTCGTGCAGTTGCGCGGCAGGGATCTTTGACATAGTATTAAGGACGTGGCGTTCGGCGGAGATGTTACCAAGAGCCAGGTATAGCGGATTGCGCTGCGGCGACGCAATATTGGGGTTGGACTTGCGCTGAATCTTCCAGTCTCGCACGACTTCTAGGTCCTCAATACCGAGATCGAGAGCCTCTTGAATTCGCTCACCAGCTGTAAGGGTACTGATGGTCTGCTTAGATGCGTCGACTGCTTCCGCGCGTTCACTGTTGAGACCCTCTTCGTCTTCAAGGGATGTGGCTAGCGTCTTTTCGTACATGTCTTCAAGTTCTCGCTCGCGCTCTTCTTCGAGGAAAATGGGTTCGTCTGAGCGAGCCCATATACGTATGCTCTTGTCGTGGCTGGCTGTTGCGATAAAGTCGCCTGTTCGTGCGACAGCCATGGCCCAGATTTCGCCATGATGGCCCTTGAATTTCTGAATTTGCTCGAATTTGTCTCCATCCCAGCTTTTGATTGTTTTATCCTTGCTGGCACTAAAGAATATATGGCGTTCGTCGTTGTCAACAGGGTGTGGGATAAAGGAGATCTGCATGATGCTGTCCTCGTGGCTGAAGAGTGCTTTGTGGCAGTCACCGAAGTCGAGACCCCAAATTCTGACGTTCTTATCCGCAGAACAGGTAGCGATGAGCTTGCTGTCACTGGAAATTGACATGTTGAGGACGGGTAGTTTGTGACCGTAAAGATTGAGGAAAAGCTTGAGCGTGTCGACAAAGAACACCTTGACAGTATTGTCGAGAGTCGCAACAGCAAGAAGTCGGGAGTCGGGAGAGAATTGTACACTGAGAACGTCATCCTTGACCCTAAGAATGCGCGACTGCATGAGTTTGAGTTGCGGTGTTGTACGTTTGGTACCTGGGATCTCTTCTTGCACAATCTCAAAGGTCCAAAATTTGACCGTCTTGTCTGCACTGCCTGTGATGAGCGATTTTCCGTCTGGATGCACTTGCATCGTCCACACTGCGCCCTCGTGTGCTGGGATCTTGTCGAGTAATGATGAAGCT
>Ga0182211_1000059_pt1 | contig 28266 bp, 25 predicted proteins | sample G5R1MG_20_FD_129660 | JGI IMG/M metagenome (GOLD analysis project Ga0182211, IMG submission 129660) | Switchgrass phyllosphere microbial communities from Michigan, USA - G5R2_MAIN_03OCT2016_LD1 MG | ecosystem: Host-associated > Plants > Phyllosphere > Phylloplane/Leaf | place: USA: Michigan... | reverse complement strand
TCTCATCAACTTTCCCACAGGCTTGCCTGGTGTAATTCAAATTGTGTTGTTTTGGGTTGCTCCCCTTTTTTTTTTTTTTTTTTTTTTCCTTTTTTGGCGCTTCCAAGTCATCTTGTTCCTCACGCTACCATCTTACCCGAATGACACACATTCATAATGATCGAACTCGAATGCACAGGAACGAAGCCACATCTAGAGTACTCGTAATAGCAAAAGGTTGGTAGATACCCAGTCGAGAACAATGGCAACCATCCTATTATCAATCATGCCTCCCATTCTTTGACCATGACGGGGCTCCTTGCAAGGCTGGGGCAACGGCAAGTTTCCAGCTTGTACCCAAACATCTTCGTCACATAGGGAAAGGCAGAGGAGTGTTCTGCACCACCCCCTCCCTTCACTCCAAAGCCTGCAGCATCTCCCTCGTCGCGCTCAAACTCTTGCTGTCACCGTAAATAGCCGCAATCAAACTCCCGTCAATGTTCGGAAACTCGCGCTGGAGAATCTCAACATTGGCATCATCCTCGTCCTTCCTACCAGCCGCTTCATAGCTCTGCATAACCTCGATCTGATGCGACCGGTCCTGGCCCGTAGGGAGCGCCATCTCGGTTGCAGTCCGTCGGGGTGGAAGGCCCGGGGGAGCTTCTGCAGACGCTGAAGATGGCGGGTGGGTGGAATGTTGTTGTTGTTGCTGCTGCTGCTGCTGCTGCTGACGAGAGGCCTGGGGTTGTGAATGGCCTGGTTCCTGGCCCCAAGGAGAAGAAGTATCATGATCCGGATGCGGAGGGGGCTGCTGGTTGTATCCATCGCGGGAAGGCTCGTGGTAGGATGGGTACGGTTGGCCCTGCTGACTCGGCTGGTCACCCCATGGGTTGTCATCGTGATGATGGGACGCCATGGCACGCTGCCGGATCCTTCGTGGCGGGTCCAGCTAGATTGTGGGAAAGAAGTTACACGCAAGAAATCGAGGGGTACATGCACAAGGGGAGTAGGAGGCTGGCGCCGGGGTTTGCGCCCAGCATGGGGTGACGTATGCGGTCGCGCACGTGACGACTTGTCGGTGCCCCGCGATGATCCGCGCGGTACATGGCGAAACGCGGGGAATTGATGCAACATGTGCACTCGAAAATAGATATTCTTGCGTCAAAAGGTCGCGGGAGTTTCAAGATCCGTTTTAGGGTCGTCTGGATCCAAGAGACATCCGACAGCGGACGGACTCCGCATGAGATGAAGACCAGCCGCTTTCAGACATGCAAAAAAAAAAAACGCATCGTTATACAAGCACCACCAAGCTAGCAGAGATCTGTAACCATTCACTGCCCTGTACGGCGTCTTATGGGGAATGAACCTCGGCAGTGTACGGTCGATACACCTACCCCACACGACCCACGCCACGCATCACCTTGCTCTACATCCAAGTGCGTGGCGCGAGTATATTGGACTGTCTACTCCGAGCTAACACTCGCCGATACGAAAGCAAGCTTGCCAGTGTCCAAAGGAAATAAAACCTGTTCCTGAAAGCCAGGGTTTCCATGTCGCCAGGCACATAACATACGCACCCAAACCACATCTCCATCCACACGCCATCATCATGGCTTCATCCCCCACACTGGAATTCAACTACGATCTATCCTGCCCCTTTGCCTACATTGCCTCCACCCGCGTCTCTGCACTGGCCTCCCGCACAAAATCCACACTCATCTACCGCCCCGTCCTCCTCGGCGCCATCTACCGCGCCACCGCCGCGCCCCAGGGCGCAGGCGGCTCTGCCTCCGATGTCTTCAACCCGACCAAGAAGGCCGTGGGCCAGGACGCCATGACGCGCACCCTAAAACGGTACCACATCGCGTACACGCCCCCACCGCAGCATCCGCGGAAGAGCGTCGATGCGCTGCGCCTACTGTACTGCGTGCAGGATCCAAGCGAGAGGCGTGTGCTCACCGAAGCGCTCTTCCGCGCATACTGGGTCGAGGGGCGCGACGTGGCCGATCGGGGCGTGTTGCTGCATCTGCTCAGGGAAAGCGGGATTCGCAGTGCCAGCACACTCCCAGCCTCGTGTTTCGACGACGCCCGTGCAAGAAAGGAGTTGGAGACGGCCACGGCAGACGCCATTCGGCGAGGTGCATTTGGCGTGCCTGGATTCTGGATTCCCGATGCGAGATGGGTGGATGCGAATGGGGACAGTAGGGTTGGACGCTTCTTCTGGGGTCAAGATCGCATGCATTTCGTGGAGGCGACTTTGCTCTCGCTCGCTGCTGACACTTCATCGTCTTCTTCTTCTTCTTCTTCTTCTTCTTCTCCTTCTTCTCCTTCTTCCACGGCGGTACAATGGTCCGCAACGCCGCATCTGCGCTCGCTTCTCCCTCGCGCCATATCCTCCAACACCTCGCCTTCTCCCACCAAAGTAGAATTTTGGTTCGACTTCAGCTCGCCCTGGGCCTATCTCGGATACACGCAGCTCGCACGGCTCCAACGCACGTTCCCTGCGCTGCGCATTGAGCTCAAGCCTTTCCTGCTCGGCATCTTGTTCCGCGAGATTGGCGCGCCCAATATGCCCATGCTAGCGGTGAGTAGGGCAAAGGCGGCATGGAGTCGCCAGGACCACGCGGATTGGACCGCCTGGTGGAATGCGGTGAACGAGCAGGAAGGAGCCAAGGCTGATGCGAGAATCGATTTCAAGTGGGCGGATAAATTTCCGATCCGCACGCCTACGGTGCTGAGGGTTAGCATGGTAGAGCCGCGGTGTGTGGGCTTGCTTTGTATGTTCTCTATCTCTGCCTTCTTTTCTGCTTTTGCCTGCCATCTTCGCACTTTGGTGCGTGGTGCTAACGATAAAGTAGTCTCGGCATGTTGGTCACAAAATCTTGATGTAGCTTCCGATAGTGTCTTACAATCGGTCCTCGACAACGGTGGTTACGATGGTGCGGACCTCATTGCCAAGGCCAATACTCCAGCCGTCAAAAACACACTTCGTCACCTCACTGCCGAGGCTAAGGAGTTGGGGCTCTGCGGCGTGCCGACGTACAGGGTGCTGAGGCGAAACCAGCGCGGCGGGTGGGATCTCGCCGGAGGTTTGGTTTGGGGCCAGGATGAGATGGGTGTGGTTGAGGATTTGATCGCGGGGTGGAACGTGGAGAGTGGGAAGGAGGTTGCGGAGTCGAGGAAGGTGAAGTATGCGGCTAAGAAAGGAGGTGCAAGGTTGTAAAGAGTCGCAGAGGTGAGAAAATAACGGTATCATTGATGGCTATGCGCGACGAAACATAACTGCAACCTTGCCATCCTCATCTTCCGAATCATCGACTCCAGTCTATCCATAGTTAAAGGGATTCCTGCAAAGCGGACATCCGCTTCCCCCACTACTCTTAAACCACTTGAACAAACAACTTCCATGGAACAAATTCTTACAAGTCTGACACCGTTTGTCCGGCAACTTGCGGTCCCCGCCCACAATACTATAACAGATGGCACACTCGCTCTGGCCCTTCATTGCGCCGTCTACATTGCGCTTGAAGGTTGTCAGCGCATCGATGAGCGAGCCATTGAAGATGGTTATGGCTCCGAGTGAGGTGCGAAGCCATGACTGCCATTTTGTTTCGTTTACGGCGACACGGTGGAGGGACTCAATGTGTGCTGAGGCAAGGGGAAAGGCCGGGGGTAGTGAGATGCGCATGGACATTGTTTGGTCGTCAACAAGGTAGGATGCGGTAATTTCGCGGGCACGGGGCGCAACTTTGATAGTGAAGGGGGAGTCGGGTTCCGAGGTGGCGTGTTGGTCGGACCAGGTGGAGACGGAGTCAAGCGCTGCACTGATAACAGGTGGAGAGATCTAGGTGGCATTAGCAAAACCATCTCATGTCTCGAGCAAGAAAAAGGGCCAAATTACATATTTCTCAGTCCATGGCTCCAGCGTGACAACCGTTGCACGAGATTTGCAGCTGATGAACCAGGACTTTGTCAATGATGGCACATGCCGGAGACTCAAGAAGTACAAATGAGTCAACAGCCATTGCAAATCCTTCCTCGGCGGCTCCGTGTCTGCTTGGTAAGTCGTAATATCAAGCTTGAGTACATCCACAGGCTTATTATGTGCATGACCCAAAAAGTCAAAAGTGAAGTCGAGTAAGCCAGGGAGGTTGTCGCCTTCCTTGAGATGTTCAATATAATCATTCTTGACTTTGAAAGAAGCATACTCAAGGTGGTCGAACACCAACAGCCAACTTAGAAGGTAGCCTCGTAGTGGCAAAGGCACATTCCGATCAAAGTTTGCTTCTTCCAAGGCCGCCGCCGTCGGCGCCTCCATGATCAAGGACAAAAGTTCTTCCGGTAATCTAGCTGTCGTCTTTTTTAAGGCGGTGTCAATAGAGATTTGCTCCTGAGAGGTTGGTATTTTCTTGTGTAGGACGTCAAAGGCGGTTTGCTGCACCGGTTGTGATTCAACGTAGAGAAGTGGATAGAGTTCCTCTGTCGCCTTGAGGTGCTCCAGCGATACGTGCGAAATTTGTCGCGCCAGTACATCGTTGACCATCCTAAGTGGTTGATGGAATTCATCGGGAAAGTGCTGGGCGAGTGTGAGAAGATTGATGAGGCCATTTGCAATGGGCTGTTCTGTATCTCTCCATGATTCAAGGAGGTCATCATTAGGTTCCTCCATCTGCGTTAGCTTCCTTAACTGAGCATAGAGCTTCAAGGATGCATGCACATATGGTATAGGGCTGCGGTGTGTTAGCATACAGTGATTGACACCGATCACGACTGTGAAACATACCTGTCCATCCATAAATCGTGCTCTTCAAAGTTACGTATCGCTGTCCAACTTGAAGCTAGAGCATTCAGGATTTCACTCCAGTGTTCGCCATACAGGTCGCTCATCAGGGGAAGGAGCACACCGAGCGCACGGCATAACTCAGCCTTAATGGGCCGGGCTACCGCCTCGGCTTGTAGCCATGGGATCACATGTTTAACGAAGAACACTAGTCGTTGCTTTGAAAAACTTGCCGAGATATCTTCTTGTTCGAGCAGAGTGTTCAGCATGATTAGCTGACGGAGACCTTCCCCAGGGTTGGTTGTGATATCAAGGCCGGTCAAGTCAGCGACAATCTCATTGCACATCCTCTCGCACGCCTTCGAAGCCGCCAAGGGCTCTTTGAACCCGGTCAAAAAGCCGAGAAATGAGAATACTGCCTTCGTCTTGCGGATACTGCTCAAGATATCCTTGAGTTGAGCAGTATGTACTGTCTTCCAGCCAGTAACTCCGATAGCAGTAGAAACGAGAGCGCTATATACCCGTGCATCATAGTATGCTTCTACAGGTGTATCAGGCTTGTCTCTAGACAGCAGTCTTACAGCCCATAATAGCAATGTTGACTCGGTGTCTCCTTCGGACCATCTCGCACTCAGTCTAGTGAGTTGCTGCATGACAAACAACTGTGCGTCAGACATGAAGGAGATTGCTTCCGTTTCCACATCTTGATTATACTCTGCCCATAGGCCGTTAGCTCCTGCAAGCCCAAGGTTGTCGGCTGTAAGTTGAATCGTGATTGCGATATTGTGAAGGTATGTAGCTCGAGTCTCATCAGGGATCGTATCAACAGGAAAAAGGTCTGAATTTTTGAATAACCTAGTGACATACTGCGAGATGCGGTATGCAGCAGAGTATCCATCGGCGTCTCGTGGAATTTTCCTGAGATTAGCGGATGAGTCGCCCGATTCGACTAGATAGATTCCACCACCAAGAGGGTTTGTGATGGCCAGCGCTGACTTTGGCATAGCACCAAGGAACGGCTTGAGGGCTGAATTCCAGTCATCGATATTAGGAAGGATTTTCGAAATTACTTCCCAATCACTACCAGTGCTTGTAGATTGCTTCGCAAGATCGACTAGTGTCTCCACAGAAACTGATGTCTGAGTCGCCTCGCGTAAACCCCGGTGGATTAAGTCATATATTGATCGCTTGGTATCCGAACCAGTTGCCAAAAGGGTCTGTATTGAAGCGCTGATCGCTGAGGCACCTTGTGCAACTTCATCACTGGGCGACTCGGATGCTCGCAGCAAGCCCTGCAAGAGGGCTGAACCTTGCGGTCGGCCCAAAAACTCCCTCAACAGGGAGGGATTTGACTTGACGATATGGCGAAGGCCCTGTAACGAGAACAGCGCATGTTTGGATATGGATAAGGACTGTGTCAGGTAGGCAAGAATACAATCCGTCGTCTCGGGAGACAGAATCTTAGCCTGTGATTGAAGTATGCGATTGAATGAGTCCCACTCAGCTGAGCCTTCCACGGCATCGCGCACACTGGATCTGACATAACCCTGCAGCTCATCATTCGCTTTTGGTAAGCCGAAATCCGGTGGAATCCTAGAGGATGTCATGAGTGCTTCTAGAGCCTTAGTTTTAGCTGGCGAATCGTTTTCCTGAAGAACAGCCTTGAGTGCAGCGCCCCAAGCTTTCTCGAATACCAAAGACCCTGACAAGGAGTACAAGATATCGACCAGGTACGTCGAAGAAGGTGATAGTATCAATGTCGCGATATTCTCCTCGATGAAGTCCTCTAGTTGCTGCGTGTTATGGCCGGCTAAGGTCAACCCACGGTTGCGATGTAAAAGAGCAGCAATGACTCCTGCCGCGCCATAAGGCTTTCCGTTCCTATTTCGAAGTACACTGACTGCTTCGGCAATTAGAGAACCGCACTTTTCTGAGACGATGTCTTGTAGGGCCTTGGACTGTCCTAGTTGGAGGACGTGCTCCTGGATGGATGCAAGCCGATTGGCATGCTGTACAACAGCATTCTGTGACTTGTCGTAATCCTTAGACTGTTCCGGGGCAGAGATTTTGATTTCATCGATGAGTTGTTGTGTAAACTGCGGCCAGTGATCGATGAGGACTGTAATCATACTTGGTAGTTGCAACATTTTGGGAAGTGATGTTGGGGCGTCGGGCGGTATACTCCACGGTGATGTGTCGAGGGACGGACGAAGGTAGTGGCTCATAAGAGGTATTACCATGTCCTCCAGAAGCTTATTTCGATCGCTGTCAGGTAAGCGTTGAATAAGGAGGCTAGTGACCTCTAGATACGTATCAAACGCAGCCTCATGATTGTATTTGGACTCATCTCGTCGAATAATTCCGGTTTGGAGTGAATTTAGCCATTCAGTAGCATCCGTAGCATTGCTAGGAAGGATTTCCGTGGGGATTACTTTGAATAGCTGCGTCAAGCGGACCCAGAACTCTCGGGGACCCAATTGTGACCCCTTCTTCAAGAATTGCCGTAACCGCCTGTCGACAGAAGTTTTGCTCTTGTAGTATTCGGTCCATACTAGAGGGTACGCGGTGGTCAGAAATGACACAGCCTCAACGTAGTCGTAGATGGAGCTCGTCTGATCGGAGTTTAGACCTGTCGAAAGGTACGATCTGCTGATGGATTCAAGGTTTTGCTCAATAGCAGCTGTGACAGTATTAGCACATGTATCGCAAGAAGTCCAGAACACTCGAATACCGGGCTGTTTGGCGAGGCAAGTCTTGAGGAAGCGATGTAGCGAGCGCCGTACCGAGGCATCATGGTACGAAACGAAGTCCCACAGCTTCTTGTCTCCGAGTAGACTTTCGTAGTCGGCCTGAAACTTGGATAACTCTTCGGGCTGCAGGTTTGCCAATAGACTGCCTAGAAGTGCGATGCATGCAGATATGACACGACTGTACTTGGTCTCTGCATCGTCCTTGCTCACGGTGCGCTCGTCGCTGAGGGTGGCGGTAGTTTCCTTGTCGATGGCGTCGCGGCAGTACTCGAGGATGGGTCGCTGGTAGGCCTTGCGGATGTTCTGTATCTTCTCAGGTGAAGGGAAGACTTGGCGTATAGACGTCTGGGTAGCCTCGACGACGGATCGATCGCTGTCGTAGAGGCCGCTCAGCCACGCGGCTACGCTCCTGGGCATGTGCTTTGCAATGCGCTTGCCAGCCGACAGTGCAACCTGGCCGTGGACAAGATGCGAATTCTGGCGAACGGCCTTTGCATTGTCTATGGAGGTGCGGGGGTATATTTTGATCTGCAGGCATTTCATTACTACAGGCATCGCATCTACACACGCCAGCCACACGCACCCACGCCTCCAGCAGGCCCTCCTCTACCGGCTGCTGCAGCGCTGCAACATACGCCTGTATGTCTTCCAGCGCCTTGGCCTTGGTGGTGCTGTCCTTTTTCGACAGATTCCGAAAGAAGACCACAACGTTGGGGTCTGAGATGGCTGACAGATCTGGGGGTTCCGATACAAACGAGAGCGACGATGTGCTCGCACTAAAGGCCGCAGCAGCACCAAAGGTATACGAGCCAAAGGCGGAGGCTGCCCGCGCGCTGCTGGCCTGCACTTTAGCCTGGCGTTTGCTCATGGCGGTGGTGGGGGAGGGAGAGGAAATGGAAGGGTAGGAATGTGCTATAGGTGGCCAAACTCCATGTGTTGCCGTTCCGGGAGAAGGACAGGGAAGCGAATGAGTGCCAGCTAGACGTATTACGCACTGTGCCCGGTGTATCGCAGCATGGGAGCTTCTTGTCTCGACGCAAAATGCAGCTTTGGTGTCTTGCGACGATGACGGCATGAACCCTGCGGCGCCCATGCCTAATCCGTCGCTAGCGCATCACATCGCGACTTGCGAGCCAGCCGTCGAGCTCTCGTCCGCGCTGCTTTTCCAAGAACTGCTCCGCGCGGGCGCTGGACCAGCACAATGAAGTTCTTCATCGACAGCCTCCCCGTGCTGTTCCCATACCCCCGGGTCTACCCTGAGCAGTATGCCTACATGTGCGATCTCAAGCGCACGCTGGACCAGGGCGGCCACTGCGTCCTCGAGATGCCCTCGGGCACGGGTAAAACCGTGTCCCTACTCTCGCTCATCGTCGCCTACCAGCAGCATTATCCTGAGAAGCGGAAGCTGATTTACTGCTCGCGTACCATGTCTGAGATTGAGAAGGCGCTGGCCGAGCTGAAGGCACTCATGAAGTACCGGACCCAAGAACTGGGCCAGGAGGAAGAGTTCCGCGGTCTGGGGTTGACAAGTCGCAAGAACTTGTGTCTGCACCCCTCAGTCAAGCGAGAGAAGAGCGGGAGCGTCGTCGACGCTCGATGCCGCAGCCTGACTGCGGGCTTCGTAAAGGAGAAGAAGGAGCGTGGCGAGGATGTCGAGCTTTGTGTGTACCACGACAATCTGGATCTCTTGGAGCCGCACAATTTGATCCCGCCTGGCGTCTGGACGTTTGATGGCATGCTCAAGTACGGCGAGCAGCAGAAGCAGTGTCCCTACTTTACCGCGCGGCGAATGATGCCGTACTGCAATGTCATCATCTACTCCTACCATTATCTCTTAGATCCTAAGATTGCGGACAGAGTCTCCAAGGAGCTCTCCAAAGACTGCATCGTGGTGTTCGATGAAGCTCACAATATCGACAACGTATGCATTGAGTCGCTCAGCATTGATCTGACCGAGGATGTGCTGCGCAAGGCAACCAAGGGAGTCAACAACTTAGATCGAAAGATCACCGAAATGAAGTCCACAGATGCCGAGAAGCTGCAGAATGAGTACGCGAAACTCGTCGAAGGGCTCAGGTCTGCAGACGAAGCGCGCAATGAAGAAGCCTTCATGGCGAATCCAGCGCTACCAGACGACCTCCTCACAGAAGCCGTTCCAGGAAACATACGGAGAGCAGAGCATTTTGTCGCCTTTCTCAAGCGCTTCATCGAGTATCTCAAGACACGAATGAAGGTCCTCAACGTCGTCTCGGACACGCCTCCAGCATTCTTGAGCCATCTTCGCGATCTCACCTACATCGAACGAAAACCTCTACGTTTCTGCGCTGAACGATTAACCTCACTCGTGCGTACACTGGAGCTCACCAGTATAGAAGACTACCAGCCGCTTCAAGAGGTTGCCACGTTTGCTACCCTTGTTGCCACCTATGAGACGGGTTTCCTGTTGATCATCGAGCCCTTTGAATCAGCCACCGCGACAGTACCTAATCCTGTACTACATCTCACGTGCCTTGATGCCGCTATCGCTATCAAACCCGTCTTTGAGCGCTTCTACTCGGTCATCGTTACATCTGGAACTATGTCTCCACTCGACATGTATCCCCGTATGCTCAACTTCAACACCGTCGTCCAAGAATCCTTTACCATGACACTCACCAGAAAATCTTTCCTCCCCATGATTGTCGACCGCGGAAACGACCAAAACCAAATCACCTCTCAATTCGAACACCGCAACGACTTGCAAGTGCAACGCAATTTTGGCAATCTGCTCATCGAATTCTGCAAGCTGACTCCTGACGGGGTCGTTGTCTTCTTTCCCTCGTACCTGTACATGGAGAGCATCATCAGCGCCTGGCAAGGCATGGAAATTCTCGACACAGTCTGGAAATACAAACTCATTCTCGTTGAAACGCCCGACGCCCAGGAAACCGCTCTCGCGCTCGAGACCTTCCGCACCGCCTGCAACAACGGTCGCGGTGCCGTCCTCCTTTGCGTCGCGCGTGGAAAAGTATCCGAAGGCATTGATTTCGACCACCATTACGGCCGCACGGTGATCTGCATGGGCGTCCCCTACCAATATACCGAATCGCGCATCCTCAAAGCGCGCCTCGAATTCCTCCGCGAAACCTACCGCATCAAAGAAGCAGACTTTCTCTCTTTTGACGCCATGCGACACGCCGCACAGTGCCTGGGCCGCGTCATCCGCGGCAAAGACGACTACGGCATCATGGTCCTAGCCGACAAGCGGTTCAACAAGAAGCAATCCCAACTCCCCAAGTGGATCCAACAGGGCCTTGACGGCAAGACGACCAAGCTCTCCATCGACCAGGCTGTCAGTAGCGCCAAGGCATTTCTACGCGACATGTCTGTGCCGTGGAGTCGGGCGGAGCAGGAAGGCCATTCGAGTTGGAGCCTGGAGGACCTAATAGATCATCAGAAGAAGAAGGAGTTGCATGGTATTAGCGGAACGGATAACCCGGCCATGAGGGCGGCGGAGGGGCGGGCAGAGGTGGAGAAGACGGATGTGGACGATGAGTTTGGGGGCGCGGGGCTGGAAGCTGCTATGGTGGATCTTGAGTAAGGAGAATTTACTCCTCCAGGACTTTTTTTTTGGCTGCCTGCGTTGGTGGGGTTAGTTGTGTAGGGGGCACTTATGGCCGTGGTACGCAAAGTGCGTATTAGCATGTCTTGTTCCGCATACAGCGCCAGTTATTCAAATCACTCCATCGCGGGTAGAGTATCTACATCTAACCCAAATCCTCCCTACATCTCCCTCTGTCACATCTTACAACTTGAGTGCGTTAGAGGGTTGCGTGATTGAGGGTTTTTTTTTTTAGAAAATAAGGAGAGTGGGGAAGTAATATACATAGAAACAGAAAGAAGTCAGTCAATCCAAGGGAAATTGCGAATGAAGTATGTTACTGATCATTGTTTACAACTCAACGCCCATGAAACAGATAACAGAGAACGATCAACACGCGTATAGGACGAGTCCCAATAATCAGCGGTAACCCGAGCCCAGTAACAACAGTATTACGCGTTCAAACTGTCGGCAAAAAGCAACCGACTTATAAAAAAGAATCGGCATTTGAACCAGCCCACCAATACACGCCACATTTGCAGCTGCTGAACCAAAGACGCACATCAAGTCTCCATATCCATGAACAGCCACTTTTCGCTCAGCAGTTCATCGCCATCGGTAAATTCATCCAATGTTGCCAGGCTGAATCCAATCCAGCCAAGGTCCTTTGTCAAGGCGTTCCTGGCCATTGGCTCAGCGTGTCGGTCGATGCAGACAACAAGGCGGTCGCAGGAAAAGTGGTCGACTTCGCAGAGCTCGAGGAGGGCCATGAGCCTGGGTCGCATGTTAGCCGCATTGCACGGGTGGATGTGTACCGCGTGTAGGAGAGACAGTTACTTACCCAGCTTTGAGATCCCCTATGATGACTGATTGGTCAAAGAAGATGAACATGGCTTTTTCGTCATTCCTCTCAGCTACGAAGCCGCGGAACATGATGCCACCGATATAATCCCACATCTCGATCCATTTTGAAACCTCGCCGTGGTCCTCATTCAAGTAGCTCAGATGCTCTGCCCCATCCAAGGAGGGAGAACCCACAGAGCGATCCGAGCTGGCGTTGGAATATCTGCGTGCGTCTATACCGTAGTCGTTGTCGCATGCGGCCATAGCACTGTGCATACCCATTACAAGCGAGTCCTGACGGTGCTGATTCCCCTCACCTAGGAAAACAGACCGTAGTGTCTCACAGAAGAGTCTCTCACACTCTCCCGTAATAGTGCATGCAGCCGCCCCTCTGCGCGCCAATCCACCTTTAGTGATGGATGTGTTTCTGGCGGCGAGGGGCGGACTCGAAGGGGGTGATGGTATTCCCTAGAGGGGTCAGTATAACAGCGATACGTGACACGCAAAGAGAAAACTCACCGAGCTGACCTCAGGAACACCACTCAGCCCCGGCAACCCCCGTAGTGGAGTAGTGAAAGCCCTGGAGGCTCGCGGTAGACGTGTTTACCGCGTAGCAGCTGGCGCGTACATTGGCCGTGGAAGAAGCGTTTGAGCGAACGCTACTATTACTACTACTGCGACTATTACTGTTTCGTAACGCCATGGCTTCAAAGTCACTGCCGCTTGGTTGTTCTCGGGGGTGGAAGTTGATGGATGCTGACGGGTGATGGCTGGGCGAGACGGGGCCAGCAGGTAGGGTAATGCTAGCGATGATCTGCCACAATTGCAGTGTAGGTGGATTGGGAGTCAGAACAGAGTGAAAAAAAACTACAAGCCTTGGTGTGCGCTGTTGTGTAACGGGAGTGCTTGCTGTGCCTAACGGGCGGAGGACGGTGGAGGCGAAGGGGTCGTGAGGAGAAGTGGAGAACGCCGCCCCGTTAGCTCCAGAATGTTCTGCACGTCGGCCTTGGCATGGATCACATGGCAAGTCCAGTCGACGCCAGACTTGATTGTCTCTTCAAAACTAATCAAACAAATATATTACTACATAGCCCAGAGAAGCCTCGCCTTGACTCCAAACTCTTCAAATGACTTCCTCAGCGAGTTTCCACTCTGACGTCGCCTGGCTGGTGTGGCAGTACATGCATGGACTTTACCCCGAAAGAAGGCACATGAGCCGAGAAATCCGTCCTCCTTGCGCACGTCTACAAAGCGCTAGATTATGCAAGTCGGATATCTCGGGCATCGCGCCTATAGAGTAACAAAACAGCCTGAGGGTAGGTAGGCCGCGCTAGGCGTAAGCACTGGGTTTAAAACCACAGTCTGCCACATACGGGTGAAAAGGCGTCTAGCCGACGGAGATGCACTTGATGTCGAAAATCAAGTCGGAGTTGGCGGGAATGTCCGGAGGCGCGCCCTTCTTGCCATATGCGAGCGCTGCCGGGATGGTGAGACGGCGCTCCGAGCCGGGGGTCATGCCAGCGACACCAATGTCCCAGCCCTTGATAACCTGACCTACACCGAGCTTGAACGCAAAGGGCTTTCCTTTCTTATTGGCTGTGTGGTAGTTAGCATGTAGGACTTGTGGGGGAATTGTGATGGAACTTACAATCAAATACCTTTCCGTTCTTCAGCTTGCCAATGTAGCGCATCTCGACGCGGTCACCCTTCTTTGCGGCCTTGCCCTTACCGTCTTTCTTGTCATCAATAGTTACACCGCTGACAACACGAGGACCCTTGGCAACCTCCTTCTTGGCCTCAGCCTTGGGCGCGTCGACCTTGGGCGAGCCGGTGGGGCCCTGTTCGAGGTTCTTTGCGAACTGAACCTTTTTCTTGTCACTGCTGGGTGCCTCAACCTTCTCCGCCTTGTCTGACTCCGCACCAGCAACAGCCTGGCCGTCGTTCTTCTTTAACTTCTTGGCCGCCTTTTTGCTGAGCTTCGAATCACCGTTGGCCTTGTTCATCAGATCGTCCAGAGTGGCATCTTCCTCGGATTCCGCGGCGCGCTTCTTGCCCTTCTTACTTGCGTCAACGAGCTTGGGGGCCTCGTCCTCTGACTCAACTTCAGTGATTCTGGGATCTTGCACTCCATCGAGTTCATCGTCCTCAGACTCGTCAAGCTCGTCAACATCGAGCTCGTCCTCGTCCGAACCAAGGTCGTAGCCAAGCTGCTCCAGGCCATCATCTTCATCATCCTCGCTATCATCCTCGTCGCGGAAAGCAATGTAATTGCCGGTAACATAGACATCGTGGGTACCAGTCACCGAGAGGTACACTTCCTCGCCCTCACGGACGGTAATGTCGAGCGGCTGCTGGTAGTGCTAGATGCATGTCAGTTTTCAATTTGCGTGCAGGGGTAAGCCTTCGAAACTCACGCTCTCGGGGTTCAAGGTGCACAGGACAAACTCTTCCGGCTCGTCGTCCTCATCATCTTCGGAGTCGTCCTCGTCGCTGACATCGAGGTCGGTAGCCTTGCCCTTACCCTTGCCGTTGGTGCCGTTTGCAATGCTGTTGTCGATCTCCATCTCGTCTTCGAGCTCCTGCTGCAGCTTCTTGGTGAGAGCTTCCTGCTTGGCCTTCTTGGACTTGGCGGGGTCGCTGGGGCCGGCGCCGTTGGTTTCGGTCTCACTGTCGTCGGAGTCGACGTCAGGGAGAGCTCCAGCTGCGCGTAGGCGAGCGGCGATAGTTTCAACGTCACTGTCCTCGATGTCGAGGTCATCATCCTCCTCGTCATCAAAGTCCATGGGGACGCGGATGAGTTTCAGGGTAGCACGAGGCGTCTGGTTATTTTCGTCGATCTGAGCTGCGGCAGAGGGGTCAATTGCCGCCATAGTGATGCGGAACTGATACCGTCAGCCTATGTTGCAATTTGCGACAAGCATGCGACTACAGTCCTCTATGCGATAACAGCTTTGCTGGCGGCGGTAAACACTTACAGAGGCAGAAGGGTCGATGGCCGCAGGGATTGGGATACCGCCAGCAGGTATCTTGCGTCCGTAGACGCCGGCGGGAATCGAGACCATGTTGAAAGTTATTGATGCTGAGCGATCCGAGACAAAAATGAAAAATATGGGATTCAGAGGCAGCGGCGAAAGGCGTGCTTGGTGCGCAGCTCAGATACTTGAGCCGTGGATGTGTGGTGCAAAAGTGAGATGGCAAGACTCGAGACTGAACTGCCGTGCCTGTTTCTTCTTTAAAAAAAGATAGCGCGGACCGGGCTTGGCAGAGCAGGACCCACCACGGGCCCGCTTATTGTCGCGACAGTGACGCGAACGCGCCTACCCTCAGTCGCCCGCTTCACCGCACCGCCACATTTGCCCACCCCCGCGTAAGCACACGCACTGCCACCAATACACCCTCCCACAGGCCATGCCGCACTCGCGGTTCGCAGCTCCATCATGACCCCCGGCCGGCTGAATCTAGTTGCCCACCGCCATCATGGGCTCCCGCCTGGAGAGCAACTCCAAGTCCGTCCGCAAGCGCATTGCCAACCACACATTTGATGGCGAGGACGGCGAGGAATACAGGGGCTCGGTCTTTGGCGGCTTCCCTGACTACTTTCGGCGCAAGAAGATCAAACTCCAGAACCTGGACGCAGATATTCGCTCGCAGGCTGGTGACAGACCCGCCATCTTCCAGGGCGTAGTGGCGCATGTGAACGGCTACACCCAGCCGTCACTCAGCGATCTGCATACGCTTATCGTCCAATACGGCGGCGGCTTCCTGCAGTATCTCGACGGCAAAACTACGGCGACGCACATCATCGCCAGCAACCTGACCCCAAAGAAAGCCGTCGAGTTCCGCAGGTACCGCATCGTCAAGCCGGCGTGGATAGTTGACAGTATCCATGCCGGTAAGCTACTGCCCTGGAACGAGTACCGTGTTGTGGACGAGGGCGAGAAGCAGAACCTGCTGGGCTTCGACCACGGCCATGTGACAAGCAGGGTCAACACCAGATCCAGAGGCTATCGCGATCAGACCGACGCCAGCTGGTACACCAGCCAGCTCCAGAGCAATCCGGCTACAGCTTCTGGTACACCGATACCCCCTGGCAATGTGCGCTCTCGTTTCCTCGAGCAGCGGCTGCCTACGCCCGACGATGAAATCGGCCATCTTCCACCTTCGTGCCAGCCCGAGCCTAGTTCATCGTTTCGAAAACCCGTCACGCCATCCGAAAGAAGTACTCTTGTAACAATTCCGGCACAGGTCGAGGGCTCGCCAAATAACAATAATGAACGTGATCCACACCATGACAGTCTCTATGCCGATCCGACTTCACTTTGTATGCAGCCGGCGAAATCTGACATGCACACCAATAATGACTCGAATGCGCACCCGCTCCGAACACACTCTCTGTCCAAAGGACGACCTCTGACTGCGGAGGAACACAATGCGATCCTGCTTCGCGATCCCAAGATCCGCAAATCCACAGTCGTAGATCCTAATTTCCTTGAACAGTATTATCGTGAATCCCGTTTACATCATCTGTCTACGTGGAAAGCTGATCTTAAGTCACAGCTCCAGGCACTGGCGAGTGAGAGGAGTTTGTCGCAGAAGGCGAAATTGAAAAGACCTTCTGGCGCCCGGCGATATGTTCTACATATCGACTTTGATAGCTTTTTTGCAGCAGTCAGCCTGAAGAAGAATCCGGAATTCAGTGACAAGCCAGCAGTGGTAGCGCACGGGCAGGGAAGTGGTTCTGAAATCGCTAGCTGCAACTACCCGGCGCGAAAGTACGGAATCAAGAATGGCATGTGGATGAAGAGGGCTTTGGAGCTCTACCCAGATGTCAAGATTCTGCCATATGACTTTCCCGCGTATGAGGAAGCTAGTCGAGCATTCTACGATGCCATTCTCGCCACTGGTGGCCTTGTTCAGAGCGTCAGTGTAGATGAAGCACTGGTCGACATGTCAAATCTTTGCATCGGCGCTGGTGCCGGTGATGGTCGACTGCAGGCGGAAGGCAGTCATCACCTCGAACAAGCGAAAGCGGACGAGATGGCTCGGGATCTACGAGAAGAAGTCTACGCGAGAACTGGTTGCAATGTGTCCGTCGGTATTGGCGGGAACATCTTGTTGGCCAAGCTGGCCTTGCGAAAGGCAAAGCCTGCTGGACAATACCAGATCAAGCCGGAGGAGGTGCTTGAATTTGTGGGTGAGTTACAGGTTCAAGACCTGCCTGGTGTGGCATCCTCAATTGGCGGAAAGCTGGGGGAGCTGGGGGTCAAATATGTAAAACACGTCCGAGAACTTACCAAAGAACGACTTGTGCAAACATTGGGTCGAAAAACGGGCGAGAAGCTATACGAGTACGCCCGTGGTATCGATCGTCAGGAAGTTGGCGAACAGATTGTACGCAAGTCTGTATCAGCAGAGGTCAATTGGGGCGTTCGGTTCGAGAACCAAGAGCAGGCTGACGATTTCATCACGAGTCTCTGTGGCGAGCTACAAAAGCGACTGCTGAAAGAGAAAGTCAAGGGTAAGCAGTTCACCATGAAGATTATGCGACGGTCACCCGATGCGCCTTTGGATCCACCCAAGCATTTAGGTCACGGAAAATGCGACACCCATAACAAAAGTCTACTTCTCGGAGTGGCCACGAATTCCAAGGAAGTTCTGACCAAAGAGGCCCTCGGCATCTTGCGAGGCTTCGGCTTCACGCCAGGAGAGCTACGAGGCATTGGTATTCAAATGACGAAGCTGGAACCCATGAGAAGCGCCACAGATGGCAACATGGAAGGTTCCCAGCGACGACTGCAATTCAAAGCCGGTGTAGAGAAAACAGCGACCTCCTATACAAAGCCTATGGCAACTCGTCGATTACCCAAGGTTGCTGTGGAAGATCCTATACAAGACGATCCCGAGACACCAAGGAAATCCAAGACAGCATCAAGCGAGGATCGCGTCGCATTCGGTGCCCAGGAACTTAATCAGTCTACGCCTTCTCGGCGACCACTCAACACACTGGGCACGCAGTTTATCATACCCTCTCAAGTCGACCCTCAGGTCTTGGCTGAGTTGCCAGAAGACATTCAAACGAGACTATTGCGTCAAGCACGCGAGAGGTCACCGACACCTGCTATACGTTGCGGTGACCATCAAAATGGCAAACCAGCCACGCCGACAAAGGCATACCCATTTGCCATGACAGCCCTTCCCGCTCAGTCCCAACTCGATCCCGAAATCTTGAATGCGCTTCCACCAGAGGTTCGCGCCGAGGTCCTCGCACAGTATGCCGCCAGTGTCACACCCTTCTCTCCATCTCGACGTAATAGATTTGCGGACCAGACTTTATTGCCCCAATCTCCCCGCAAGAACAGGATCATAGGCATTCCCGCTAAGAAGCCCATCGTCCCCATCAAACGCGGTCGAGGCCGTCCTCCAAAATCAGCCATGCTCGCTGCCGCTGCACAAGCAACAGCCTTGAGTCGAACTGGTAAAACCCTGACCCAAGCCAACTTCATCTCCCTGAAAAATCCTGCTCGCGAAAGCGTCAGCAGAGAGCGCTCATTGGAATCCGTTTCCGCTAGTGATAGCATGCCAACTCCTGTACCCTCGCCCCAACACAAACGACAGCGCAACGTTGATGACGACCTCGACTACAGCTTCCTTGCCGCCTTGCCCGATGGTCTCCGCAAGGAAATTATTGAAGAACACAAACGCCAGAAATTGCACGCTTTTCGTCTTTCCGTCACGCGCAAGGCAAAGGTATCGGCACAGCCTGCGGACGCCCCTCGACTCGCCGCCCAAACAATCAAAGTCCCACGGCCGGCAAAGCCAACATTTACTACACAACGATTCTTCAGGGAGGAAGACCTGCGTGGCGCAATTAAGGAGTGGATACACGAATTCGCAAACGAAGGGCCCTATGGCGAAGATGTTGGTGCGCTGATCAAGTATCTAACAAAGGTTGTGTTGAACGAGCGGGATCTGGGCAAAGCAGTTGGGGTGGTTCGGTGGATTGAGTTTGTAGTGAGTGACCTAGTAGATGAAGGGCTGCTGCCAGAGGCTGGGAAGTGGGAGGACGCACTGGACAGGATCAAAGGGGGTGTAGGGGAAGCAGCGAAACAAAGGGGGTTGGGGGAGGTATCTTTTGAGTGAGAGTAGGTAGAGAGCTTGGAAACGGGTGATGACCACACATGGGCATGAATTCACGACGTATCACGACGGAAGCAGGAAGAAGATGACATGGTGATGCACATCACTTGGCAACATCTTGGTGATTGTTGGATCCACCGGGGTTATTATGTAAGAGTTTCCTGAATGTATCTCTCGTAATTCAAGTTGATAGCCGTTACTGGCAGGCAACATGTGCAAACACGGAGCATCGAATCCCCCAAGACATACACACGCTATACCACCCTTGTTGCCATACCAGACCGACGAATCGGGACGCGCACAGGAGGCTCCACCACCTTACCCCCCCGACTTATGCTGCTGGGCCGTAATCCCGGGAGCACTTCATAAATCCACTTCACAAGTGCGCCCACGCGCACAAAGACATTGGGCATTTCTCCCTCCCCGCAATACTGACGGCCCGTGGCCGAGATGCCAATCACGGTGTTCTTGCTGACCATGGCGGGGCTGCCGCTGTCCCCACGACACATGCCCTGGCCGCGTACATGGCCACGCAGACAGAAGAGATCGGGTCCTATTGGGAGTCCTGTGTCCTCCGCGCACCGCAGGCGTGATATGGCGAAGAGCGGGGTTTTCATGAGCTGTGTGGCGTTGGTGGGCTGGATGGCGGGGTTATGGTTGGGATTGTTAGGATCCATGGTGTAGCCCCTAATAAGAGAGAGAGAAAGAGAGAGAGTCATGTTAGTTTCGTACACGCCAATTACCAGCAACGGCTCTGGAGAGGGGAGAGTGCGGAGACAAGTCACATACCAGCCAAAGGCCGTGGAGCTGGTGAGCTGGTAGGGTTCATAGCCAAGAGGAGGCAGTTTAGCTGGTTTGATTCGGTGCCGGTCTCGAAAGGAGGAGGAAATCTTTGCATCAAGCATCAAGATAGCAGCGTCCCATGTCGGATGGCGTACAATCCTGGAGACCCTGGCGATTCTGCCTCCTTGGAGCTTCCCCGGGCTCGCAAAGACCTGGACGCTATAGGTATCAGCAAAGGGGACAAACGCAACGTGCGGCTCTTGCCCTGGGACCTTGCCGTAGTTCCAGCACGGACTGTGAGTCCCGTCCCACTAAGATCCACGCAGCCACGCGCTGTAAGAACGGCCTTGGGGCTTATCAGCGTGCCACCGCAGCGCACGTATCCGTCTTTTTCGAGGGCGACCATAAACGAGGTTTCCCCTTTGGCAGCAACAGCCATGCCACCAGTAACAGGAGACCTGGGCCTTGGATGGTCTGTCGCTGTCGAAATGGCAGGAAGGACAAGGACAAGAAAGCGTATTATCTGCATTGGGATTCAAGAGAGCTGCGGCTTCGTTACGAGGGAGGGAGGGGGGACGCCGCCCTGCGATGCTATTTAAGCCGAAAGGTACGCATCTATTGTGGAGAGCGGAGTGGTCATGAAACCCGTGGTGTACTCGGATCTATTATCCTCGGAAAAATTTCGCTGTTGGCGTGAAGTCGGTCTTGGAGTCTGCACCATAGATAGTGAGTGAAAGCGACCTAAGCTCGATGCTACCTAGACAGCGTCAATCTATCAAGGCACTGGCCGGCTCCTTGCGGCCCCTCTCCAACTCCTGTTAGATGAAGAAAGCGCTCAGCTTGTCCGGCTGGAAAGGGGCACCGCGTCCGGCTGGAAAGGGGCACCTCGGTATTCGACTCTGCGACCACCCATTTGGGACTAGCACTTTGTATATAGTCAGCTCGACAGTCCTAGACAGAAAAAACACCCCTTTTCTCTCACTACCTTTAACAACTCCCACTCCTCCGCCCGGCCTTCTACACCACCGTTAGAGGTAGCGCTTTTCTGTGCTGCAATTGCGTCTCGAGCGATAGATGGCACTGCGCTGCGCTGCGCGTGTCTGGTTGGATTGGCCCAGAATCCATAGGAGCGGCGGGCCACGCTCTCGTAGGCATTGATGGGAAAAGACCGGGAGATTCCTCGCGCGCATGGACTACGAGTCTTCTGGCCTTGGACATGTCGACAGATTCTTCTAACCTTGTCCGTGGCAAAGCAACGAACAAGATGTCTGTTCTTCACGGCCCGACAAAAATAAGCTGCTTTGGAAGCAGGGTATAGGATGAGATGGAAACGCTGGTTTATGTACCTAGTAATGAACCATTAATAAAGATGAGGCCTGAAGGGCTTGGTTGGGTGTACGGTTCGGTTTCAAGGGATCACTCACCTATTCATTTCCCTGGCCTCCGTTGCTTTACTGGTGTATTAGCTTCATCAGGCTTCATGTCCGACCCATTCATTCTCCCAACCGATGCCACCTGATTCAATCTACAGAACACCAGGCACCGGGAGAACCAGCCCCCAGGGCAACCAATCACTCCCTATCCGTCTCTGGCAGTCTAACATAGCCCTTCCCTTTCCGACGCGAAGGAAGCATAGACTCCACCAGGCCCGGCTTCCCTGCCGCCGGCGGCGGCGGCGGCGGCAAATCCTTAACCAGTTCACGGATCCACGCCATGAGCGCGCTCACACGCACACCCACAAACGATACCAACGTCATAGGCACAGGACACGGCTCGGAGGCCAGGTACGAGATGCCGATCAGCCTGTTTTTTGAATCGACAAAGGGCCCTCCAGTGTCGCCACGACAGATGGCACTGTCAATATATTTAGGCCTAATGCAGATCAGGTCGGCCCCCATCCTGCTTCGGATTATGTCTGCGCATTGAGTGCGTGAGATAATGACGAAGGAGGCTTTCATGAGGTGTTTGGGCAGGGTTTGCTTGTGGGCATTGCCGGTACGGTCGTCATGCGTGAAGCCCCTGGGTGGCCATTGTTAGTAGGTAGAGAGAGAGAGAGAGAGAGGGTAGCTAGAAAAGAGCACATACCAGCCAAATGCGTAGGCGCGGTTCCCAGCCTCGGGATCATAGTCATCGGGAACCAACTCGGCATACCCAATCTTCTGGGTGGAGCTTTCAGTAATGGCGCGATCAAGCACCAGAATCGCAGCCACACCATTGGGGTGGCGCTCGACTCTGATGACATTGGCAGATAAGCCTCCTTGAAGGGTGTAGCCATTGCCTTTGAAAGCCTATGTGCTACCCTGTCAGCCCAGTGCGATTAAGTAAACCCCATCTGAGATCCCCGTCTTCTTTCCTCTCCCCCCCCCTTACCCAACCAACACACACACACATATCCGAAAAAAAAGGAACAAAACAAAACAAAACGTACATGTGCGCCAGCCCGAACCTGGATATTCGCAATCCCACGGTTCCCCACGCAGGTGCTCAGCGTAAGAACGGCCGTCGGGCTGATCAGCGAGCCCCCGCACATCACATGCTCGCCGCGGAACTCCACCGCGACCATAAAAGAGAGCTCGCCCGAAGCGGCCGGCTTTCCGCCTGCAATGGGCGCCCTGGGCACCACGAGGCCGGCCGGGACAGCGGGCGTCGAGGCAGCCGCGCAGCTCGCTGGAATCGCAAGGGCGAAAAGAGGGTGCAGTCGCATGGTGATTGGTGGGGGTAGCACAGGACGACAGGGACAATGAAGGCGTCTGTAAAGGGAGGTTTTTTTGTTTGTTTTTTTTGGCAATCAGCAAAAAACAACAACAACCCCGAATGAACAAGTGAATAGGTTGGATTCAAGGAAAATTCAATTCCCCTTCGTCAAGCTGACCGATCCCTACTCTTTATTTATTATCATTATCATCTCTCTCTCTCTCTCCCCACCTATCAGGTACTATTTTCGGCGGGATAGGCAGGTTAACAGGGTACGTCGAAAAAAAGAAGTGAGAAGAAAAAAGCTAAAAATAAACGCGTATTCAGTATCACCGAGGAACAAGTTGCGGCCCGAAATTTGCAATTTTTTTTTTTCAGAAAAATCGTAGAACTACCGCAACGTTTCGACATCCTATATGAATAGTGAGTAGAGATAGTAAGCAAATGTTTGTACGGTGCAACGCGTAGGTAGGAGGTACTAGGGATTATTTACCCCTGTACGGATTTTGATATAGTGCGCGCACGGTCGTCAGGCGTCATGGAGTATACTCACGTGATTACCATCGTTCGTTACGCTGCACTGACATCGCGCTGGTATATACCGGGAAAAAAAGCTACTAAACTTCAATCAAAAACTCCCTCCAGGGATCTCAAGATAAGGAGAAGAAATGAAATCAGTGGCAACCATAACGAGTCGTCAGGGAAAAAAAGTTCATGACCATTGATATGCCAGGTGATAGGCCAGCGGCGATATTGATTCTTGTCAACATTGACCCAGGAGATGCTGCTACCCTACGTAGTCACGTTTGCTTCCCCTCACCGTCATTGCGCCAAAATTTCCCCAGCCCGCTTTCTTTCCCAGGCAGATGGAAGTCGACGACAAAAAACAAATCCACTACTACCAACATGTTCATGACCATGTCCTCCATTGGGCATCTTGACATGAGAGAAAAAAGGGGGGGAGGTAGCCAGCGGCTGCCGTTTCGTTATCGTTTTCAAGGAAAAGAAAAAAGGAGCGAAAAATCAGGGGCCCAAAATAATGAACAATAGAGGGAAAACTCCAGCCCCCAGTTACGCGAGTCCAGCTGCGAAGGTATCCTTATGGGGGGATGCACATGCGAAACAAAAACAACGCCATCGAGAAAGGGTGATTCTTCCTTCATCCCTTACGCCCCCGTACGCAGAGCAAAAGCAAAAAAAACCAAGTCCGACCCAAGTCATCCATTTCCCAAGAAAAGAGAGTGTGACCGTGATATGAAAAAAGGAGAATCAGAGTGTCGTAACGACAGTGATGTTGTGGTGGTGGTGGTGGTAAAGACAAGTGACTCCCCTTGGAACGAGAGTCGTTGAAGCGAACCAGCAAAAAGGTGCTTTTTGATTTCCGTTTCATTCGTGATGGAAAACGCCAGGGAAGAAGCAACAAATAAAATGTAGGCAAAATGTACAACTGCATAGGAGTGAAGCATCGTACTGCAAGACTGCAAACAGATGACAACAGATCCGGAATCGTACAATCGTACCCAAGAGCCATGTTCAGGCGTAAAGAACGTAACGGTGACATTACTGGAGAAACAAAGGAGATAAGCGATGCCGACGGTTGCCTAGCTCATGTCCATCATGTCATCGGTGTGGATGTTGTCCTGATCCTTGGTGGTGTAGGTAGCAAGAACCTCGTCGCTTGGCCCGAAGTTACCCTCGTAGACGGTGGCGCCCGAGCGTCTCCGTAGGTCAACCCACTGACATCCGAAACACTCGAGAATTTGGTCGGCCGTCGGTCGCAACGCAGGATCCCGGTTTAGCATGGCATGCACCACATTGTCCATTGAACTGGGGTCGTTGCGCTCCACCATGAACCTCGGAGCGCGGGCGAGTTCTTCCATAGGATTCAGGGTTTGCTTAAACGAGATGGATGCCATTGCGTCCTCTTCGGCATCCGACATGAGGAAGGCGTCCAGAGAGGGCCTTGAGTCTTCCGTAATGGGTTCGCCATGGGAGTCCCGAGTGAGGGTGCTGCTCTCGGCGCTCCAGGTGAGGCTAGGAAGGACGTGCTCAAATTCACCGGAGCGGAGCTTCTGCCAATAGACGCCATTCTCGGGAATGACACAATTGCCTGCAATCTCAGCGAGCATCATGCCCAAAGCGAAGACATCGGCGGGCTTGTCGAATTGACCGCTTAAGGCCTCGGGTGCCAGGTAGTGACGGTCGCCCTCGCCATCAATGTGCTTGGGTGCTGGCCACTGACTGGCAAGGCCAAAGTCAGCAATCTTCAGCCCCCCCTCAAAGTCGATCAGGATGTTGGCAGGCTTCAGGTCGAGGTGGATGTAGCCGGATTCGTGGATAAACTTGAGACCCTACGTCATGGTTAGTATCGATAAGCGAGGATAAAAAGGATACATGCGAAACCCCGTACCATGAGCAACTCGAGAAGAATCTTCCAGATTCTGAAATCGTCAAGGCGACTGTTGAAACCGACATTATCGAGGTAGCGTCGCAGATTACCACCTTCACAGTATTCCGTCTGGATGTACAGGTGTGCATCAAACTCCCAGTGGGTCTTGATCCCCATGACGTGCTCGTTGCCCTGCAGTGCATAGAGGATTTCAGCCTCACGGAGTTTCCGCTGACGGTCGCCTGATCCAGTGTAGGGCTTCTTGGATTTCTTCACGATCCAAACTTGGCTGCCTGCAGGCGACCTTCCAGGCGAAGACTTGACTGGCTTGCTGACGCGGTACACGGTGGAGAACTCGCCCTCACCACCATCGAGTGGCTTGATCTCGTGGAAACGGGAGCTCAGCGCCTCATCCACATCATTCTTGGTAAGGCCAATAGGAATGGCACCTTGAACACTGCTGAAGAAGCCAGACGAGTCTCGGGGTGTGGTGGGTGTTGCCGGACCGAAGCTACTTCCGAAACTTTCGCCGAAGGAAAGGGCTTGGCGTTGATGGCCCGATATCGATAACTGACTCGCGTCGGGTGGGCCAAAGGACTCGTTGGGTGTTTGGGGCGACGAGGGACCAAAGAGACTCCCCGAAGCTATTGCATGATTAGTCAGGTCTTGACAAAGGGGGAAACGAAGATGTATACGATCGGCTCGTCGCGGCAACAGGAGCGGGCGGTTCATTTTGCTATTTGACCGGGCTCGGTTTTGCGACGTGTGCAAGGCATGGGCCGAGGGCGAGTCGGCACTATCGGACGCGTGCTGCTCGTCGATACGCGAAGTAGGTGGCATGGTGACGGAGAGACACTTACTCGTTGGACGACCGTCATTGATCGGTGGGACGGCAAAAGTATCGTTGCCGATCGAGGGACGCGAGCGAAACGTCTTGCGTCGCAAGCTGCTCTCCTTGGAGCGGCGACTGGAGCCGCCACTAGGCTTAGTAGGCGTAGGTGGCATATCGTCGACGCTGGACTGGCTGTCCGTCATCCGGTTGGCAGTGGGCGATAGGTTGTCCGGCGCAACATCGTCGTCACCATCGATGCTGATGAAGCTTCCCCGGCGCTGGTGCGAGCTGTCCGGGCCACCGAAAATGCTGGGACGGCTGCTGAAGGACTCGGTGTTGAATTTGGTCACGTTGGCACTGAACGGGGTGCTTGGCGTGCCAAACTGGTGCTGAGGTCGCGAGGCTTCTCCAAAGAGGCTGCCGCTTCGCTTGACAAGTGGTGTGTCGAGATTGATGGTTCGATCTGCGGCAGCCGGAGGGAAGGACTGGCGCTTGGAGGGAGTGTCGGGCATGACGTAGATACCCGCACCTGTCGGTTCATTGACGTTCCGATTCTTCTTGGACAAAAGCCCCGTGGAGAAGGCCACGGGCGGCGCGTGTACGGCCTTGAACGGGGTGTCGAAGGATTCTTGGGATGCCTGATCGGAATCCGAGGCGTGAGGACGGCCAATGCCAATGGGCAGGGACCGGGAGAAGGCGGAGGTGGCAGCGGCGGGGGTTGGTGGAGGCCCGCAGGCTGGGGCGTTCCAAGCGGGAGCTCGCGGCGGCGCCATGGGCCCCCCATCCCGGTTGTCGCTGGCGTGGACCGAGGAGGGGGTGTGCGCATAGGACAGAGGGTGTGGCTGCGACAGCCCAAAGCTGGTTCGAGCCTGAGGCGGCAGGCCCATGCGGCCCGCGTCAAACGTCATCTTGCGAAACGGCGTCTGTGCTGGGGTGGCGGTGGGGTTGGCGGTCACGAAGCCATCCAGAGACATGCGGGTTCGTGTCTTGGATGCCGCGGCGCCAGGTAGTACAAACTCGCCGTCGTACGTGGGCTTCGCACGAGGTGTGTTGGATGCACGCTGCGAAAGAGTCGACTTTCGCAGTGCAGAGTTGCGTCGTACGGGAGAGTGGGTGCTGGAAACGGGCGAGCTGAAGGAGAAGCCAGCGGTGTAGTCGCTGTACTGGCGCGGCGCGTCGTCCATGACGCCACGTGAGTTTGTCGATTGGTCGAAGATGCTTTCAAAGTCGTTGCCCAGGTTCGACACGCCGTGCAGGCTCCTGCGCTTGGCCATGGGGCTGGAGCCTGAGCTGCCGCTCAAGTTCATCAAGCCGTCGTTGCGCTTCAGCGGACTCGACTTGGCGGGCGGAGCGGGCGACAGGTCGGGGCGGCGTGCAAACTCAAACTTGATGGGCTTGTCGTTGACGGCCAGGCGTCTGTCCATGTCCATGCCATCGGGCGACTCTGCGCTGAGGCGACGAGCAGGCGCTGACGCCGACAGCGACACGGGCGCAGGCGTGTTTTCCTGGCCGAGGGCGAGGCGGGGCATCGCGGGCGTGGTGCTACCCGCGTTGGCCGTGTCGGTGGCATCGGCCAGGACGCGGCGTCGCGGGCTCTTGGAGTGGCTGCTGCGCGTGCGTGGGGATGCGCGGATGGGCTGCTGGGAGCGACGCAGCGAGAACTTTTTCTTGGCGGGCACGGCGGAGGCGGCGAGCGGCGAGTCGGGGTAGATGGCGGTGGGCGATGTGGGCTTGCGCTGTTGGGGGCTGAAGGCGCGGGCCAGGGCGAGGGGCGAGATGGGCGAGCGAGGCGCGTCGGCGTTGCGCAGCTGGAAGCGCGACGGCTTCGAGGGGGAGCGGGACAGCGAGCGGCGCAGTTGCTGGAGGTGGGAGAAATGGTTGCCGTCGAGGCGGTAGCTGTGGGGATGCGTGGGCGAAGGAAAGTGCAGGGTTCCGCAGTCGCGAACGGGCGAGTAGCCGTAGTCCATGGTGGCAGTGAGGGTGAGGGGGGGGGAAGGAAGGGTGAGGGTGGCGCAGTGAAGGTGAGACGGAGTGCGGTGCAGTGCGGTGCGGTGAGACGAGGTGTTGGTCGGCGCGGCGAGAGGGGGTGGGGTCGCGTGATGCGGCCTCAGCAAGCAACAGCGGACGTGAGCTGGAACTCCATGCAGGCCCTGCGGGTGGGACGGCGGGGCGCGGGCGAGGGCGAGGGCGAGCGCGGGCGGTGGACGATGGGTGGTGGGTGGCGAGCGTTGGCGGTGCGTGTCGGGCAGCTATAGGCTGGGGGTGCGGCGTGTGGTGGGCAAGCGAATCAGGAATGCGCGCGTGGAAAGGTAAACACCGCGTGCGGCAGGTGCAGTCGAGGCGGAGGAAGGCGCGGCCGACAGTGCGAACGCGGAAACGTCACGCAACGGGCAGGGCAAGCGCGTGGCAGGATGCGAAGGCGACGGTGCTTGCGGTCGTTTGCGGGCGGGCGGGCGGGCGGAGAGGGTGGAATTATGTGTGGGTGTGGATGGATGGATG
>Ga0182211_1000058_pt1 | contig 28363 bp, 25 predicted proteins | sample G5R1MG_20_FD_129660 | JGI IMG/M metagenome (GOLD analysis project Ga0182211, IMG submission 129660) | Switchgrass phyllosphere microbial communities from Michigan, USA - G5R2_MAIN_03OCT2016_LD1 MG | ecosystem: Host-associated > Plants > Phyllosphere > Phylloplane/Leaf | place: USA: Michigan... | reverse complement strand
TTGTAATCGCCCCCCCCCCCCCCCCCCGTTCTTTCCGCCATGAAACATCGTCCATAAACATGGCATGGCCTGGGCTATCCATGGTGTAAGCAAACACGCTGATTGACTTCAATTTTTATTGGTTATTTCTCTCTTCCGTAATATGCAACGTATACAAACTGATACCTACCCCTCGCAGCCATGGCTCGACACGCATTGTGCCCTCGGCGAAGGGCCCTTCTGGGAAGAAGATACAAACACAATTCGTTTCTTGGACGTAGAGATGCAAAAGGTATTTCGGGTGCATGTCAAGGCCGGGCCATCTAGTTTGACTACGGTCAAAGACTACGATATTTCCATAGGGTATGTCACCTCCACGTCGGGCCACGACGAAAAGTGGGAAACCCGTCAAAAATAATCCACCCTAGAAATTTTCGCTAAAAAATGGCGAAAAATAGCTGCACGGCCGATATCCAGGACAATCCGTCAGAATTTGTCTTCGCCGGCAAGTACGGGTTTGGGATCGCATCCAAGTCGACAGGCGCGTACCGCTGGCTGCGCGAGGTGTGGTCGCCGGCCGAGCGCGCGGCCAACAAGCATGAAGCGTATCGCGGCAACGACGGGGCGGTCGACTCGCAGGGCCGGTTTTGGGCAGGCTTCATGTTTGACCCGCTCGTGTCGTCGTGGAACAGCGAGGGCGCGGTGTTCCGGCTCAACACGGACGGCAGTGTTGATCGGCCGCTGAGCAAGATTACGATTCCCAACGGGACGGCGTGGAACAAGAGCGACGATGTCATGTACTTTGCGGATAGCCCCGACAAGACCATCTACCAGTTCGACTACGATGCCGCAACCGGAGCAATAGCGAACAGGCGCCCATTTTGGGTGCTACCAGAGGACAAACGCTATGGCGAGGATGCGGTGCCGGACGGGCATTGCATCGATGAGGAGGGGTACATGTGGACGGCGTTGCATGGGGGCGGCTGTGTGGTGCGGATCTCACCGGCGGGCGAGGTAGTGGCGGAAATCAAGGTGCCGACGAAACAGCCGACCTGCCCGTGTTTTGTGGGCGAGGAGCTGTTCATTACGAGCGCGGGAGGCACGAGTGGCGAGGGGGGCGCGCCGCTGGATAGGTACGCTGGGGGGTGCTTCAAGATCGACGTGGGGGTTCGAGGACTGAAGAGGTTCAAGTTCAAGACGGTATAGCATGGTGTGTGAACGAAGTACTAGGTAGGTAGCTGGAATCCTCGTGGTCATGTTTTGGAAGCATCCTTTTGCCTCCTGCTCTCATCGTCCTCCTCTGGTGTGCGGGTGGTGAGCTGCAGGGCGTGGATGCCGCCCTCTTGGGCTAGCTCATCCTTGACGAGGGCGTTGACCATGCGGTGGCGGGCGAGGTGCATTTTGCCGTGGAAGGCATTCGACGTGACGACGACACTACCCTGACGATCAGCAAAGGGTGAGGGCACTCGGTAGGTAGGTTGGAGGATGGCAGGCCAAGAGCATACCGAAAGTGTGTCTGGCGAGGGTCAGCAGTGGGCGGCATCGGGCGACGAAGCTGGTCACACCTCGCGACTGGTGACGCCCTGCATGGGCTGGTGGTGGGCGTGCTTGTGAGAGTCGTTGAAGATGTGCAGGGCGGTGGGCTTCAAAGCGGCGGTAATCTGTATTAGTTAGTTGGTTATTTGTTCAAGGGTATATTGCTTGGCTGAGGAGGAGATGGGCTTGCTTCCCTTAGTCCGCAGGGCGTCTTCCATGGGCGTCAGTGACGAGGACATAGCCGACATGGCACGGGTGGTGGTGGTGGTGGTGGCGACGGCGGGGTGGCGTAGGCGGAGCATGGAGAGAGGGTGGTGTAGGCATGTACCGTGTATGTTTGTAGGCGTGTAGTAAATCGTTATGACTACCTAATTACTAATAACTATTTCCCACCCCCACCCCAGTGCCTGCAACCCCCCTCCCCCCCCCGCGCCCACCGACCATGTGGGTGCGTGCCTTGCTCTTCCGTACCCTCCCACGCCATCGCCGCCCTGCCGTGCTTCATTCCGCCGTGAGAATGGCCTCGACGCTGCCCCGCCTGCCCCTCTTCGACGCCCTGACGCGCCACGATGCCCGCAGCACTGCCGTCGTCCACTCGCAGTCCGGCCGCGCCTTCACCTACGGCGAGCTGGTCCAGGATGTCGCCGCAGCTAAGCACCGCCTGCAGCAGGCCATTGGCCCCAGGAGCGCCGCCGGCGAGCGCATCGCCTTCTTGGTCGAGAACGGCTACGAATATGTAGGTGCGCGTCTTCCTCGCTACCGCACACAATCCCCGACTGACACCGTCCCAGTCACCCTGCTGTCCATCCTAGCCGCCCATGCCGTCGCCGTGCCGCTGTCGCCCACCTTCCCCGTCCACGAGCTGCGCTATGTCATCGACCACAGCGAAGCCCTCGTCCTACTCTCTTCGCACAAGTTCCACGCCCAGGCCGCCGACGTGCTGCGCGACGGCTTGCGCTCTCCGCCCATCCACTGCCGCCAGGACAAGATCATGGCCGGCCGCACCAACGACCCCGTCACCCTCGCTGCCCCCACTAGTGACCGCGGCGGCATGATGCTCTACACCTCGGGTACTACCAGCCGGCCCAAGGGCGTCGTCCTGCCGCAGGACGTGCTCACCGCCCAGTCGCAGTCGCTGCTCGCCGCCTGGGAGTACGCCCCCGACGACGTGCTGCTCCACGTCCTGCCCTTGCACCACATCCACGGCACTGTCAATGCCCTCCTCACTCCCCTGTTTGCTGGCAGCACCATCGAGTTTCTCTTCCCCTTCAACGTCACCGCCGTGTGGAACCGCCTCGCTGCCCCCTTCTGCGCCGACTCCGACTCCTGCTCTGGCCCCGCCACTACCCCACGACCCATCACCTTCCTTACCGTCGTTCCCACAATCTACACCCGCCTCCTGGCCTCGCACCCAGACCTGCCGCCGGCCCTCCAAGCTGCGTCTAAGGTTGCCCTCCGCCCCGAGAACCTGCGGCTGAACATTTCCGGCTCTGCGGCCCTGCCCACTCCCGTCAAGGCGGCCTGGACGGAATTGAGTGGCGGTAACGTCTTACTCGAGCGCTACGGCATGACCGAAGTCGGCATGGCTCTCTCCTGCGGTCTGCCCTTCTCCTCGCGCATCGACGGCTCCGTAGGCTGGCCATTACCCTCAGTCTCGGTTCGCCTCGTCGACACGGAATCTAATACCGTGATTCCCCTCGGCGAGGAAGTCGATCCCCAAACCGGCAGGGAAAGACAGGGCGAAATCCAGCTCCGCGGACCCACCATCTTTAGGGAATACTGGCAGAATCCTCAAGCGACTGCCAAGGAATTCGTAGACGATGTAGACGGCCAGGGCAAGTGGTTTAGAACGGGCGATGTAGCGGTGCGCCGCTGTGTTCCCAGTACAAGTACCGCCACAGAAACGTCCACATGGTGCCAAGGTCCCGCCTACACCATTCTCGGCCGCCTCTCCACGGACATCTTCAAGACGGGCGGCGAAAAAGTCTCGGCCCTCGAAATCGAACGCGAACTGCTCTCCCTCCCGCAAATCACAGAAGTCGCCGTCGTCGGGCTCCCCAGCGAAGCGTGGGGCCAGAAAATCGCGGCCGTCGTTGTACTGAGCGAACAAGGCAAGACGGCCGGAAAGGGGGGCAAACCATGGGGAACACTGGACATGAGGCGTGCACTGAAGGAGAGGCTAGCTGCGTACAAGATACCCCAGGAGATGAAGGTGGTGGAGGCATTGGAGAGAAATGCCATGGGTAAAGTAAATAAGAAAAGCCTGGTTGCGGCCGTTTGGGGAGAGGAGAGTATACAGCGTGCATGTTGATGCGATCTTGCTGAAGCAGATCAGGCTTTAGGTGCCGTGCAATGTGTCCTGGTGATTGTATAGAGATAGATTTTAGAACTAGAGTTGCGCAAACCAAAGGATAGCACAAAGCCCCTCGAATTTTATGAGCCATCACGTCGAGCGCCTCATAACGCGAATGGTAGAGCATGGATGGAATGTATTGAACGAGCCAGTACCTAGCGATTGGACTGTTCAGTCGTGTTTATCTCCTTACTCAGCAGGTAGTCGGCACTATTGGGACCACGAAATGTCAAGACTAATTCGGGGTGTTCCTCGGCCTTCGTTTGCCGCGATGTAGTTGACCCTGACCTTGTTCTGTCAGAATCCGATGCAGAATATATAATGAGAATCCACCATTCCAACCATCACAGCTAACCAGCCCACAACGGTTGCATAGTGTAGTGGTTATCACTCCAGATTTTGACTTCAACTCAAAAGTTCTGGTAACCCCAGTTCGAACCTGGGTGCGACCTTCTTTTGCTTCTTTTTGGCGACGGGAGTCAGTCCCCTCGAGTGAAACCAATACATGCTACTTCATTTTTATTCCTGATTGGCTGCGTTCAGGCTGCATTTGCTAGTTACTGATTCTTCAGCATGTACTTGGCACCAGTTCTGGCATTCTCTTTGCTTGATATCATCTATGGAGACTGACCTTAACTCCGAGCGCCGCCAGCCTGTCCTCACTGTTTCGCCCGCCGGTTTACTTACCATCTCACCCGCCACCACACCACCATCACTCTCGTAGTATCAGCCATGTCGCACGCTCTCTCCACCATTACTCCGGCGGCACTGCGTACCGTAGCCCGCCGCCCAATCGGCCGCGCCTACCACAGCGCGTCAGGCCCCGCCATGCCCGCCGCCGCACCGCTGCGCACCATCCTTCGTCAAACCACGCTCGGCGCCACCACCATAGCCACCCAGCGCACCCCGTACCCCCTCGCGCAGCAGTTCCCCCCACCACCTGCCTACAGCCCTTCGCGCCCGCAAACGCGAACGCCCTCACCGCCCCCGCCCTACCACGCACGCAACCTGTCGCTGCTCGCCAGCACCACCCACTGGACGCGCTTCCCTACGCCCTCGGCCACCCTCGCCTCGGTCCGCACCTTCACCCGCAGCCCCAAATCCGGCCTCGCCTCCGAAGCTCCCGACCCCAAACCGGCCGCCCCGCCCTCGGCCCCGCTCCCGCCCGATACCCAAGCTGCCGTCGACATAGCCATTGAGCACATTACCGACCTGTACGGCACTGCCCGCGACGAGTTCGATATTGCCGCCGAGGAGACGCACGGGAACACCATGTATGCGCCGGATGACCGGGCCGCGGCCCGCCAGGAGCTGGACCGCCTGCTGGACTATTATCACAGCGTAGTCTGGGACGGGAGCGTCGTGGCTGCCGAGGTACGCAGGCGGCTTGAAGCCCGCGTTCGCGAGCTCGAGGCCGCGGTCAAGGCCCTGGAGGAGGCAGCTTCCCACCAACATTAATTAAGCAGGGGAGAGGAAGAGAGAGAACAAGGACTATGAATGTACGAAAAGGATATACTATGTATGACCCGCTCATGTTCTTGTCCTTGTATCAGCCCCATCTCCCCCCCCCTTGCGGAAGGAATGTCGAGCGCAAACTCCATACTCCCAACACCCAGCTCCAGCACATAAAACAACATGCGTACTCAGATACCTCGCTATCAAGGCAGTCGCGGCTTCGGCATACCACACCTCTTGACACTCCATCCCTGCATGCTGCGCCTCGTCCCCAGCGTCTTCCTCTGCGCACCCGCATCCTGCAGCCTCGCCATGGACGTCACATGCAACGTCGCCGGCGGTCTCGCTTCTCGCAACCGCGCCATTATTGTGTCCCCTTCTCCTCCGTTCACAATACCGCACGCATCACTAGGCTCACACGGTGCACCCACTTCCACCTCCTGTCTAACCGGCGAGCTGGACAGCAGGAAGTACCGCGCGCTAGCTGCCGCCTCGGCCTCGGCCTCGGTCTCGCCAACGCGCCGGGGCTTGCTGGGCATGGGGCGCGCATGCAGCTTGTGGGCCGGGATTTCGCGCGTGGCAGCTGCTGGCGCGAGGCAAGGCGAGGATAGCGATGGCGTACAAGGAATAGCATGCTGCACGTTGGAAATATCCAGTAGCGGCGCATGAGCACTCCGCATGGCATGTCCACGTGGCAGCATCCCGGGCATATCGCCACCGTAGGCTTCCCCTAGGTCTTCGGAGGCCGTTCGCGTGGTCCGCTGGAAGAAGTTAGTGATTGCATTTTGGCCGGTTGCGCGTGGCTTGGCTGGTTTGTTGGGGCGCGCGGGCTTGGGCTCGGCGGGCGTGGCGGCGCGGGAGGCGTGGCTGCTTGTGCTTTGGGTGGGGGGCGCGCGGGCGAGCGTGCGGATGTGTGCGGCTTCTTGCTGCATGGCTTGGAGGTCTCCGAGGGCGCGGGCGCTGGTGAAGCCGGGCTTGAGGGTCTGCATGGTCGTTGTTGCGGTAGAGAAGCCCGAGGTCTGGTGCATGCCTATGGAGACCTTCCCGCCTGCGAACGAGCTCGTTGCTGTCTCGAATTTGCGGCGCTTGAAGGATGGTTGCGTGGTATCGCTGTTAGGGCCGGCACTGATGAAGTTGGCGTCATAGGACGCACCCCATTTTGAGCTGTCATCGTCAATTTCTTCTCGTGTGGCGGGGTACCGGTCGTCTTCCAAGCGCTCCAACAAGGCATGGGTGGCCGCGACATCTGCGGGCTGGGGGCACGGCCGGCGCAGAATCCGAGCCAGCTCCGGGATGGTGTTTCGGTTGAAAGCAAGATCCGGCCCACGATTGCTGAACAGCTTCTGAAGCTTGCGGCCCGACACGAATCTCGAAAGCGTCGTCTGTTCTTGGCCGGTCTGCCTCACTGGGCAACTCAGATATAGCAGGCCCTGTGCCCGCGTCATACCGACGTACAGCAATCTTCGCTCTTCATCGAGGTCTTCTGCGCGAGAGTGTGGTATCGAGCCATCATACATGGCAGGCAGGAACACTACTGGCCATTCTAACCCCTTTGCCGCATGGATCGTGGATATGGTCACCTGGTTCAACTCGCTGCCTTCTTGATCAGCTACACTCGACAGCGTTACATTTGCGAGAAACTTGGAGAGAATGTCGGCGGCACTGTCCTCGCGTTGCTCGATGCCTTCCACAACAGGCAAGGCATCATCAGTGATTTCTTCTCCATTTGCCGTCGCAGTCGCCATCTGCGTTGCCTGAGCTACCAGTTCTTCCACGTTCGCCCACCGGTCCTCCCAGTTCTCCTTGTGTGTCTGCCTGAGATAGGCTTGGAACGAAAGCTTTTGCAAGACGTGGCTGATGAGGTCCAACAGATTGCAGTCTTCGCCGTCTCCAGGCATGAGCCTTTGCCGGCTAGTCAGAATGATATGGACAAATTGCTCAATGCCCTTTTGTGCCTGGGCCGATACTTTGCTCTCTGGTTTCCGCCTTCCCTGTGCAGTATCCAGTACCAAGCTCCACAGCGAGACCTTTCGTGTCTCTGCCTCCTCAAGCATAGACTTGACTGTCACGTCTCCAACCTTGCGAGACGGGACGTTGATGACGCGGGCCACTGCATCGTTGTGATTGGGCTGGCTGATGACGCGGAGGTAGTCGAGAATGATACGAATTTCGGCTCGATCGAAGAATTTTGTTCCTGCGACCATGCGATACGGGATGCCTGCTTGTCCCAGCGCTCTCTCAATCTGCAGCGACAATTGAGACGATCGTAGCAGAACGGCGTAGTCATTGTAATCCAGTAACCCAGCCGTAAGCGTTCTCGACCGCTGTATCTCTTCAACGATCCACTTGGCCTCCAGGAAGGCAGACGCTAGATGTCGAAGGGTAGGTTGTTCTCCAACGCCATGTGTCGCAATCAGTGACTTTTGCGGTCGGCTCTCATCCTGCTCTATAACGGCCATAGCTGAAGTAAGGATGCGACCGGATGATCGGTAATTGTTCTCTAGATTGATGACAACGGATTCTGGATAATCGGTGCGCATGCGGTGCAGGTTGGCAATCTCAGCAGACCGAAAGCTATAGATGCTCTGATCTGGGTCGCCAACAATCGTTATGCGTCTAGCTTTCTGGGCCAGTAGCTGCATTAGCTCGTATTGTATGTTGTTGGTATCTTGGTACTCGTCAATCAGCACGGCCTGGATACTCGAGACGCATGACGGGGATTGTTTGAGTAGTTCCACGCATCGTACGAGTAGATCATCGTAGTCGAGGAGATTCGCGGCCTTGAGGTGTTCTTCGTAAGAGGAGTAGATCATGGCAAACTCATTGTCGTTGACACTTTTGGACGCTTTCCGGAAATCGTCCGCGGAAATGCCCTTTGCCTTCAACTTGGAAATCCTCGAGCGAGCATGTCCTGGCTCCACGGTATAATCGTGCCGTTTAATAATGCGCTTCAACATTGTTGAGCTGTCGCTGGTGTCGGCGATTCCAAAATTCTTGTCAATCCCAATCTCTTGCCCGTACCGGGACAGAAAGCGACGGGCGACGGAGTGAAACGTGCCCAGAATCAGTTTTGCCTCCAACTTGTCGCCCACAAAGCCCTTGATACGCTCTTTCATCTCCTTGGCAGCCTTGATTGTGAAGGTGCACACAACAATGTTCCATGGCTGCAGTCGTCCATGATTGATGTGGTACGCGACGCGTGCTGTGAGTGTTTTCGTCTTGCCGGAGCCGGGAGGCGCGAGGACCTGCACCACGCTGGCCGGACAAGTAACTGCGCTCTTCTGCGCATCGTTGAGTCCATCCAGAAGGGCTTCCATGGGTATAACAAGCAGTGCTGCGTCTCATGTTGCGTTAGGACCGGTGGCGGCGTGACGCGAGCAAGGCGGCCCACCCGGGTTCGTTAGTCAACTCAGTGGCGACGCGCCGGACGCGCGCTGCACGTGCTGATAAGATAAGTGACACATTCGCCCCAACTTTTTCTAGAAAGGTACTACTTCGACTCCGCCGTGGATTTGATTTGGATTCGTCGAGAAATGGCAGACTTCCAGGCCGCTACAGACCGCTTCTTATCTTGGTTCAAATCCGTGGGTGGCGAGTTCCGCGACGACCTACTGGAAATCAAGGATCTGCGAATTCGAGACGCTGGGAGAGGAATCGGTGAGCAACGGTAGTTAGGATGGGATCATGGCAAGCTAGATTACCTAACGCCCCTTAGTTGCTGTCAAAGACATCCCAGAAGGCACCACCTTGTTCACTATCCCCAGAAACGCTATCATCAATGTTGAGACGTCAGCCCTTGCAACACTACTCCCTGGTGTTTTCGATGGGACGCTGACGCATGCAACCGATGACGAAGCGGAGCCTCTAGATCCATGGGCTTCTCTCATCCTGGTGATGCTGCGAGAGTACTTGCAGGGCGACCTGTCGTACTGGAAGCCATACATTGACATTCTGCCAACAGTCTTTGATACGCCGATTTTCTGGAGCGAGAGTGAGCTAGAAGAGCTCAAGGGGACGGTCCTGACGCCTGAGAAGATCGGGAAGGATGAAAGTGACGAGATGCTTCGATCCCGAGTTATTCCAGTCATCAACCAGAATCCTACCGCCTTCTACCCGGAGGGTGCCGTCCAACTAAGCGAGGAGGACTTACTTGCACTTGCACACCGCATAGGAAGTACTATAATGTCATATGCTTTCGACTTGGATGATGACAAGGAAGAGTCTGACAATGAGGAGGAAGGCTGGGTCGAAGACCGTGAAGGCCTCACCATGCTTGGCATGGTGCCCATGGCAGATATCCTCAACGCAAATGCAGATTTCAACGTACGTATCGTCTGCTTATGACGACTTCAGTCCTAACTATACCTTCCCAGGCACATGTTAATCACGGCGAGAAGCTTGAAGTAACATCGCTACGCGCTGTCGCACAGGCCGGTACTGAGATTCTGAATTACTATGGGCCTCTTCCATCCTCTGAGCTTCTTCGGCGCTATGGCTATGTCACACCCGAACATCATCGGTACGATGTTGCTGAGATTTCTTGGGAGCTGATACGAACTACTCTGGCTCAGCATCTAGCCGTACCCGAACATCTCCTGCAGACCATCGTAAGCTTCAGATGCGTCCTTTAACAGCAACAGCTAACATCTACTCCACAGGAAGCCAAGCTTGGCGAGGATGAAGTAGAAGAGTACTTCATCTTTGAACGTGACTCCGGAGAACCCACTGATGAAGGCCGTCTCATCCAACCCCCTAAAGATTGCAGAGTTCCTCTAGAGTTGCATGAACAAATCAGGGGTGTCCTAAAGTGTTTGAAGAAGGAAAAGCCTGAGCTACTACCCAGTACCGCAAGGTCCAACGAAATATCCGACAAGGTCCTTACCAAAGCTTTGACTACTAAGCTTTCACAGTACCCAACGTCTTTGGAGGCAGACAAAAAATTAATGCAAGAAGGCAATCTCTCCAAAAGGCATCGTATGGCAGTGGAAGTAAGGTCAGGCGAGAAAATGTTGCTACAGGAAGTGAAAGCTTCTCTTCCGGGAAACCGGAAAGATGAAATAAAGGAAGGCGATATCGAGAGACCTACAAAGCGACAGAAGACCCAGTCCTAACGCGAGTATAGCGCTGACGGATCACAGAAAATTTGGAAAAGTGATGTTAATCATGTGTATATATATCTGGCTCCTAATTTCCCTGCAGGCCTATTATAAAGACTCCAAAATTACCTGTCACAGATAGTGAAGTAACCATGTTTATCATCTTGACAGTCCACATGCTGATAAGTAAAGAGGCTACCCCCAAGATCAACTATTTAGTATATGCTCCTTTTCAAGCGCCCTCATACAACGTTCCTAGCCTTCTTTCAACCTGTTCAAGGGTAGCCTTCACCACATCAGATCCGGATTCAACCTCGAGCAGGCCAAGGAGTTGTTGCATGAAGTTGGGTGATCGAGATGCAATGCTTGAGGACCGGGCTACTCTTTGGCCCCCCACTCTATCCTGATTGCGATGTGTACCCAGAAGAGGTTGCTGTAAGGACCTCCGGGCTGCAATCCGAGAGCTGCGCCTTAATAGAGGCTGCCGTCCATAACGTTCGGGATCTGTCTGTGATTCTGCATTGGGCACTAGCCTATTTGTCGGAATGAGATCAAACCATGTGTCTCGACACAAGGGACATGAATTTCTCCATAGCCCTGAAGTACGGAACCATTTCTCGAGACAAGCCCTGCCAAAGATGTGTCCGCACAGCCGTCGAAATCCAGAGCGCTCAGCAATCATATCCACTCGTACCGGCCACTCTTGGTCAATAGAGTGTGTATGTCCAGCAGGTGGTGGTTCCACATACAACTCGAGGCATATTGGACATTCCCGGTTATGTTCATGGAGTGTTGCAAGGGAAAGCGGAGTTGTGAACAAAGCGCCTTGAACATTCCTCCCCAGATTGTTTGTTGCCATATTAACAAGGCGCTGGTTCTTTGGGACTCCTTGACTGCGACTAAGCTTGCTGCCCCCTAGCTAGAAATAATTGCTTCTAGGGAGATATAGTGCATTTGGTCTTAAAGCGGCTGTCCAGATTTGTAGAGAGATAAGAAAGATACAGACCGGGGGCAAAAGAATGCGAGGATATTCTCAATATCGTCGAGGAGTCGCTATTTGCCTTAGCAGGGGTATTTATATAATTCTTAAAATATGTTTGTCCATTACTGTTTGTGATAGAATGTGAATATTTCTTAATATTAGAGAACTTTGCCAGGTTACTCCGGTATTACGTGTTATGCATGTGGTCTACTAGGCAAACATTTCAATTGTGCCGCATATAGGGCGTAGCAGGTTCGCATCAGGTAGCTGCAAACCTTGATTGATAATACAGTAGGTTGCTTCTACTGGTACTTATTTAACTGCAGACTCAGGAATAGGATATAGTTGTTTACCTATAAATCGATTTCTCGCAGTTATAAGACAGTTGTTATGAGTATTTTTGCCGAATCTATATTGCAGCTTGTGCTCATATACTATGATAAAGGACAATAGCTAGCTGCATTTACTGAGGTGCAAGATGCTTTGTATAGAATTTGTATCTGGCTTACAGTAATATGTGAAGCTAAGTGCACACTAGTAAGATTGTGTGAATGAACGTACTTGTATATGTCATTAAGCAGCACAGTCAGGCAAAATGCACCTAACTATACGCATTAATAAGACCCCACTGCCTTATCAGAACCCAGCCGCGGTATGTATCGAGAAGCTCTTCCGTAGTAGAGGTGAAGGGCCAATCATTACGTTTGTTTGCTGAGGGGCGCTAGTGCAACCTACCAGGCTGCGACTGCGCAACCAAGACAGTGCCTCGTCTCTGCTTGCCTCATCTCTAATATTAACCTAGGAGTATACCCAAACATTACAAGTACACCGCTTCAACACCTGCGCCTGTGAGACCCTCTCATCGTATATATTTCGAAACAAGCTATAAAAAGTGGTCGGTATGAGCGACAAGTCAGCACCACCAGGTCATATGCCTGATGAAGGTAAACATATTTTCGGCTCTTGTGCCAGCTTCACTACTAACCAGTTAATGACAGCTCCAAACCCAACCGATCAAACGCAAAAGAAGCAGTATATTCCACCCCAGCCCGACGCTTATACATTCCCGTCACTGCGAGAGTTCCTGGATAGTTTATCCCCGATAGCCGTTGAGGAAGTTGATGACGACAATTCAAATTGTCCGATTTGCTGGAAGAGGTATGGCGAGGCACCTGATCCTGGATTCGACAATTCTGAATTGCCGGTCAAGTTAAGATGTCAGCATATATTTGGACAAAAGTGTCTGAGAAAGATCTTCGATATCACAGATGACACATTGCATGAATTGCGGCCACTTTCCTTTTCTCCTGGATCTAGAGGAGCAGAGCTGGGTTACCGGTTACACGCCTATATCCTTGCGCTGGATGAGCGACGCAAGACATTAGCGGACAAAGACGATCGCCCGAATACAGTTGCTGATATTCTGTCCGGCATGGTGCAGGATGCGTTCATTTCTAATGATGGATGCAAGTTCTTCGGCGACTTTTGGTGGCCCGTATTTCGGACTCTACCAGACCAGTCCAATCTAGACTGGAGCCAAATAATATTTATGGAGAACGCTGTCGTTGTAGACCATCTATCATCCACGCCTGCGACTGACGACTACGGTAATGCAAATCCTGCTATGAAAAATACATGTATAGATATGGATACTACCCTAGCTCATTGGATTGGATGGTGCCCGTCCCCCGCTTTCAGTTCCCCGTCTCCTGAGGTCTATGCTGGGTACGAAAGCATGAATATTTTTCCTGTTCCAGCTGACCATTATGCTCCCTTGAATCCCCCAAAACCGTATGGAAAAGCGCCATTGCATTTTGGGGAAAGCAAACATGCAACGGGTCAGCAAAGCATACTAACGCAAGAGAGTGGATCATCAAAAGATCAGGCCTGCAAATCTTTGATGATCTTGGACAGCGAATCACAAGCGAGTCCGGCAATCAAACCTACAAAGAGAAAAAGGATGACACCTACAGAGGACCATGATCACAATAATTCGACAAGTAAAGCCTTAAAAGTTCCTCAGAATCTGATGGCAAATGGAGGTAGCGCAGATTCACCATTCATTATTCCATACGCACCTCTCGCGCTCTCTCCAGCTCACTCACTGTCCTTGACCTCATATTCACTAGGCTGGACGGAAAATTTGCCACCCGTTTCAGCCTCACCGACCGTGACTACTTGGGCAGAGTCCCTACCTGTGAGTACACACTTAGACAAGCTTACAGCTTTGCACAAGGCGGCACAACAGGCAAAGATCGTCCGAATGTCGAAAACAGCAGTGAAACATCCCGCCAAAAAAGACGTTTCAGTGGAAACACGCAAGATGCAGCAAAATGAACAGTTGAAACATGAAAGTGAGTACTGTACGCAGTATGTTATGGACTGCATCGGGTTTCTGCATGCTATCACAGTCGCGTATATATCCTCCTACTTTTCCCTGCAGAAAATATCATCAACCTGTTGTTAATTTTAGAGCAGAACAACAATACTCTTCGATACGCGTGATGAACGACCGCCTTTCCAACCCATTGGCAGCAATATATGCGCAGTATCTGCAAGGTCCCCGAAACGAAAGTTCGATGCAAACTGTACCCCAATTGTTTGAGACTTCGGTCACTGTGCACAACCGAGATGCGAGAACAGGCATCCTTTGGATCGACGTGCCTCAAATTTTGGCGCTGTATAACAGCAGCGATGGGGGCGCCGATAATGGTGGCGATGATGGCGGCGATGATGGCGGCGATGATGGCGGCGATGATGGTGGCGATGATGACAGTGATCAGGACGAAAAAGAGAGTCAAGATTTCCATCTATTTCTTGATGGGCTTACTTTCATCATCGTGCGCCGTCCTTGTATGCTCGCTTGCTGTGCTATCGAGGGAACGGAGATTGAACAAGGGCTTGGGATCCCGAATTCAGTCGGGTGGCAATTCCCTGCCAAGGTACCTGACACATGTCCATTATGTCACAAGGTCCTATTCCTTAATGACGAGGGGGGTTGTAATTAGAATGATACTTATCCTTCCTTTTACGGGATATTATCAAAGGTTTATGTAACAGGAAAAGCGTGAAACTTAGAGATGCTGACATTATCGGTGAACGTAAAAAGCTTATCATTTGCCTGTGTTATGATGATTCGGACCAGGTAACAATTTGGAGAATTCATAGTTAGCAATCAGGTATAATACCACGGTATAGGTTAGTGAAATACTTCATTTATCGCAAAAAATAAAATACCTGCAAAACTAGATTTGGTAAAACTTGACTCGCCTTCACTGCGACTGTAACTTAGCGTCTTGCGCCCTCACATTAACCAAATCTTCTTCACTTCTCTTCAATCTTGGCACGGATCTGTATTCACGTTCATTGTTGGTCAACTATAATCAACTATAGACCCAACAAGTCGTTAAATAGCTACGGAGATTGGGCTCACGAAGCAAGTAGTAGGGGGTTGCTCCTATCATCTCTCGATTACGTTCACCTGGAGCGTCAGTAGAGATGCAAGATCTCGACCTGGCCATAGGATGGCCCTCAAGGACATATGCGGTCCCGACGCTCATAACACCGTATTTGGCTACTGCTACCGGATTCGCCAACGGCACAAACAGTATCAAATCCACCAACCTTGTCCACTACTACTCCACTGAGACGCCTTCCCGACTCCCCTCCCTCCTCCGCTACACCGACCACGACCTCATGCAAAACGCAGCCCTACACAACCACCCACCCCATCCCACCGCTCGCTGCCCCATCTGCCAAAATCTGTGGAACGCCTCCCACACCGAATCCACCCCGCCATCTACCTTCCTTCCCCTTAGCCCCTGCAACCACTGGCTTCACTACCGCTGCCTCATCCAACTCGCCTGCGATCCCTCGAGCCCCTTCAAAGACAAATGCCCCATCTGCCACACCCAGCTCTACACCTGGGACGCAATCACCGCGCTCACCCTCGCCACACGCACGGGGCTGTATATGTGCGATACAAATCCCCACGGCGGCAGCAATTTCACGCCCGGTGCGTCCGACGCGGCGGCGTACGAGGCTGAGTGTGCCGGCATCGATGCACTGATTCGCCGCGCGTTCTTCGCACAGCTCGCGCAGCCGTCGCAGTATGCCGACGGGAGCCCGGATCTGGTGTGCGCATACCAAAATGTGGTATGGGAGGCGGGGAGGCAGGGCGTTCCGCGGGCGCAGAGGCTACAGTGCCGTACAAAGGTGGGAGCGATGTTGTTTTTCATGTTGATTTTAGTTAAGATGAGGAGGTTTTTGGTTGAGGGGCATAGAGGAATCTTCGCGACGGAGGCGTGGGTGGCTTTTGAAGAGGGGATTATGGGGATGCGAGAGAAAATTCTGCGCGAGGTCCATTGTGAGGAGGGATGAGTGGGGTGAAGACTAGGATAGAGGAGGCTGGGACTGGTTAGGGAGGTGTGGAATATGTCGTTCTGCAAAAATAAGAAGCTGGGGAGACTTATGGTTGTAGAACTTGCCTTTGGTTGAAAGGGGTTTTATACTCAGAATTTACCATTCTAATAGCGCTGTATCGGCCGTGTCAGCCATGGATACCCGCGAAACGACTCTTTAGTCTTCATGTTCATCCCCAATACATACGGTTTCATCTATCCGCCCATCCATGCACCATGTCTTTGAAAAAAAGGTGGCGTCCTTCTTAGCCCCTTGCTTCCCCTCTAGTCCCTCGCCATTTCATTACTCCCCTACCAACTCATGAACCTGCCCCATAGCTTCACCCCTTTCACGGGTCCCATCCACGCCATACAGCCAATCACGCGGTGCATCCTGTCTATCAACGCAGTAGTGTTGGACGCCGTAATAGACTACGCGACAGATGACGATGGTGACGATGAAATGAGAGCTTATTGCTGGCTCAACAGGGTGCTGTGGCATTTATGATTTTCGTAGGCTGTTGTTGCTGCTGTTATCCGGAAGATGTAGTTGTGGTTGTGTTGCGATACTTTATCATGTTATGTAATGTCGTGTTTAGTCGTGTGGTGCACAAAATTGATTAGTGATTGAGAAGATAGTAAAAGAGGAGGTAGGGGTGCGCATCTAGATTGCTACTCTATGTGAACGGGGAAAGCATGCCACGTATTGTTTGTTGTCATGGTATAGACAGACATGGCATGGATATTGATTGTGCTGCCTATTTGCCATGTGAGTTCACCAAAAAGACCATGGCTAGAGAGAAAGGTAGGATCATAGGGAACGCCTGCATAGAAGGCAAGCATAATTTGTGAAGATACATAATACTTTTATCGGTGAGATTACTGAGCGTGTTGTACGATATTGGCAGGAAAGTGATCTTCGCGCAAGGCGGAAAGAAAATGGCGCAAAGCGAAGATGTGTAATTTAAGCGGGTGATAGACATGCAATGATATGTCGCAGGCTGTATCAGTGTAGCGATAAGACAAAAGTGTGACCGAATTTGTGTGTTCAGTCGGTGGATTATTACTTCGTGCATGATGGATGTCCTCCAAACGGCTTTTTGTAGCGCGCCGACTGGCGTATGCCAGGCAAGTAGACCTTTCTAATTTTTATGCCTCCTCGTGGCTGTTTGGAAAAGCTCTGCCGATAGAGGTAAGTTTCTTTTCACCTGGCCTCCAGTAATTGCTCAGTAGAGGTCTATATTCGACCCCACTCTGAGTATCGGGCGCCGACTTGTTCGCATTGGCTAGAATCACATGGGATGTCCCATTGAATTCTTCCTTCTCAATCGCATCAAGAATTCTGTGCCGTGAATGTAGGTATATCGTGGATTCTGTGAGACTGCCATGCAGACGTCTCGCACCATCCTCCGAATTTTCGTTCTCATTGTCGAATGCATTAGCTTGCCGTCCGAGCTGCTCATCCCGATCGCTACGCCAGTGTAGCAAGTCATCCAATGTACTGAGTAAGATGGCATTGATTCGCTTGATGTGTTCCATGTGCTCAGTCATGTCCCGCTCGAACTTCTCTAGACTATCGATCCGCTGGTGTAGATGGCTCACTTTCTTCGACACGCTTTTGGTGTGGTGGTCGATGTGGTAACGCAAGAAGAGAGTGCAAAATAGAAGGAAGAGAATGGTCTGCAGGAAGTTGTATACTCCCCACAGAAGCTCGAGAGAAGTGATCTGGAGCCGTAGACTAGGGACTAAGGCAGCGAGTGAGTCCATAGCAAGGTGTAGTTGTAGTTGGCGTCAACGAGGAAGAACTGGGAAACGCGTGAGCAAGGTTGTAGATTGCAGGCTATTGAAGGCGACCGCTGCTACTGGTTTCACCAGCCCAGTTCTGGAATGAACACGACTGTTGGCAACAGCGTGCTCGAAAGTGAAGGTGCTGAATGATATCAGTCCCAGTTGCGAAGGAGGTATGCAGACGTATCAGGTGCATGCGGAAGTAACAGAATCGGCTGAGCCAATTTCGAATGTGGCTACCACAGACACAAAGAAGAAGCAACGGAGTAGGCCTCCGATGTGTAAGAAGCGAGACCATGATGTGGTTGGCTTGCAAATGGCAGTATAGACTGGCCAGGTTTTGCGTGATGCAACCCAATCGACGAGGAATATGAACGGGCGGAAGAAAAGGTTTAGCATCATCGGTGTACCTAATATCTGCCGCCATAAACTGGAGAAGTAGTTTCACGTGATCGGTATAGCATTGTGGGCGGAGCGAGGTGAAGTGACTATGACCCTTCGGGATCTAGCCTAGCCAGCTAGTCCAGACACGGACCCCTGTCAATCGGACGTCATGATCAAGAAATTTGGGGAACGACATACTCGGACACAGTCTGACACCCGCTTGTGCTTGCTTACGCTTGGGCTCGAACTAACATACGAATTGAATTGCCTCTATTTCTACCTGGCAGATTACCTCTTATGGCGCTCCATGAGCAGTACATACTGCGCGTTACCGCCGGTGCGACCTACGACAGCGGCAAACACCAAGATGTCCTGGTCAACACGGAGAAGGCTATGCACATCAACTCTGGATTGATCGATGCACAGTTGCACATGCGTATCAAAGACTACCGCGGTAGGTTCAGCCCGTCAACTAGTCTCAGATGTGGGTTTGTCTAACAAGCACAGGACTCCCCAAAGACTCGCCTTCCACATCTCCCTACTTCGCCTCCCCCCAGCACCCCTACGACCGCTACTCAATATCCTTCTCCTTTACACCCAAGCACGACATTCCTGGCGACAAGCTTGTATTCGGTAACGACTTTGAGCACCCAATCCGTGACCGCTTGCCCCCGCTCTTTGACAAAGCATTCGGGATTGTCAAGTGGTGGATCGACCCTGGCCTCGAGGGAGACGTATACGGTGATCGCCCATATCTATATGGTGCACTATTGAGCAGCATCAACGTGCTGCGGATCGGAGGCAAAAAGGACGATGCGCAGACGAACGGAGAAGAGGATCAGAAGACAGAGGGCAATGCAGTAGTATATGAAGAAGGTGCACACGGCTCAGGTGCAGAGATTCGGCGCGAGCACCAGATCCCGGACCGCTCAGCCGCACGACAAAAGTTCTTCCTGACCGAGCAGAACAGAAAGAATTTCACGTTTGAAGCCGGTCGTGAGTATCAATGCGACTTCTTCAACCCGTACCTGGACTTCAACGAGTTTGCGCTCAAGATTGGGTACGGGTTACCCAACATTTCCATCCTTGGACACTGGGATGGTCAGCCACTACGGTACGTTAGATCGCGAGTCCCCCCCCCCAGTTTCTTGTTTTTCGTTCATCCCCCCTCTGGGAAATCCCGCGTGATTTTTGACTATGGCATGAGGAGCTGACCAAAGCGTATTCTGGCTAACCAGAACACACACTCTCAGATATGTGCTGAAGAACCGCGAGACGGATACTGAGTTGCTGGTGGTGTCGATCCAGCTGCTGCCGACGGCGCAGGCTAAGGCGCAAGGGGTGGAGGATCCCGACGAAAAGCTCCAGAAGATACATGGAGGAGATGAGGAGAAGGCAAAGGCGAGCGCCGGAGAGGAGGATGCGCTAGATTGACCATGGGTTGGAGGATGGTGTTGTGCATGAGCGCGGCGTTGCAGGGGTGAATGTTTGAATTGACGTTACTGTGCTCTGCTCATTGGGCCGTTATCGATAAAGTTGTCCATGAAGCACGCACTTGGTGCATACCATCTGTAAGGAGTCTAGCGACATGCGCTCGGACGTCCGACCGTCGGAATTGCAACACCAAAAACATTGTCGACGAAGACATCAAAGGCGGCAAAGCCATCACAGCTCACCATGGCCGCAGCACGCACGCTGAGGATCGGTATGCGCTTCCTTGCATTGTTTGGATGTGTCACCTTTCAATTTGCTTTCTCAGACACACTAACTCCCATCACCAGGCCTCATTCCTGGCGACGGCATTGGCCGTGAAGTCATTCCTGCGGGCCGCCGCGTGCTCGAGGCGCTGCCCGCCTCGCTCGGCCTGCGGTTCAGCTTCTCGCACCATTCGGCGGGCTGGGCGACGTTCCAGCAGACAGGCGCAGCGCTGCCCGACGAGACGGTGGCCGCGTTGCGGTCCGAGTGCGACGGCGCGCTCTTCGGGGCGGTCAGCTCGCCGACGGTGCAGACCAAAGGCTACTCGTCGCCCATTGTGGCCCTGCGCAAGAAACTGCAGCTGCACGCGAATGTGCGGCCGGTCAAGAGCGTGGCTGGCGCGGCGCGGCCCGTCGACCTGGTGATTGTGCGCGAGAACACCGAGGACCTGTACGTCAAGGAAGAGCGTACCTACGCCGCCGCCGACGGCTCCAAGATTGCCGAGGCCATCAAGCGCATCTCGGAAAAGGCCTCGTTCGCCATTGCTGCCACGGCCGGTGACATTGCCCTGCGTCGCCAGCGCGTGCGCGAAGCCGCCTCCGCCGCGCCTGGCTTGCCGCAACATGCCCGCCCAACCGTTACCATCACGCACAAGTCCAACGTGCTGTCGCAGACGGACGGACTGTTCCGCGAGACGGCCCGTCGCGCCCTGGCCGACTCCCAGTACGCGGGCGTGGCCGTCGAGGAGCAGATTGTCGACTCCATGGTCTACAAGCTGTTCCGCCAGCCCCACGACTACGATGTCATCGTCGCGCCCAACCTTTACGGCGACATCCTGTCCGACGGCGCCGCTGCGCTCGTCGGAAGCCTCGGGCTCGTGCCCAGCGCCAACGTCGGCCGCGACTTTGTCATTGGTGAGCCGTGTCATGGCTCGGCGCCCGACATCGAGGGCCAGGGCATCGCGAACCCCATTGCTACCATCCGCAGCACTGCGCTCATGCTCGAGTTTATGGGCTACGAGGACGCGGCGGCCCGCATCTACGCTGCGGTTGATGCCAATCTAGTCGAGGGGCGCCTGCTGAGTCCGGATCTAGGTGGCAAGGCCTCGACCGAGGAGATTATCGAGGATGTGTGCAAGCGGTTGTGATCTGAGGCTACGATAGGACGTGACTGCCCACCGGTCATGTAGAAAGAACATCGCTGTGACCTGTAGCGGATCCCATCACATGCTCGCCCGCTGCTTGTGTAGAAAGAACAACTCCTTCCCCCTACACCCTCGTAAATCCCTCAACGTCCACCCGATGATAAAACGACACGTGCCCAAATGTCTCCCAGTACTGCGCCAGCCGATCGTGGCTGATGAGAATCAACTGGCTCGTCATGTAATCATCTGCCCATGCGCGTCAGCCATACAGACACCCACAACACGGCACCAAGTCCGCGACCTACCATCGCGAAATCCCCGCGCAGCAATGTGTCCCACGCTCTTAACGATGCGCGCGCCCTTGAACACTTCCTCGTTTGCGATGCGTAGTAGGCCCGCCGGCCCAATGTCGGGCGCGATGAAGGTGTATTCGCCGCGGGGGATGTTAGGGTCTCCAGTGAGTTTGATGGCTTCGAGGCGGCCTGAATAAACGGCGGATTCGCTGTCTTGCTGATTCTTATTGTCAGCTTTGTCATGCACAGCTTCTTCTAGCCCTGAAACGGGTGACGCCACCTCACTGCGCACCACCTGCCCAGCGTCATCTCCCCCACCATTTCCACCACCATCACCATTTTCTTCAATATAGCCTGGAGCCTCCTCTTCTTGCGCCGTGCTCCAACTCCCAGTACTACTCACACTGCCGCCCCTCTGGCGCGCACTCAACGCCCACTCTGCGCGCGCCGGCAGTGGTCCCGCCTCCTCCGCATCAAGCTGCCTTACCACGAGGAACTCGCACCCGTGGCCCGCATAGTCACCGCACCAGATGCCCTGCCATGGCTTCTGCGCCGTCGGCGTGTAGGCAGCGTGAGGCAGCGTCGCAAAGGTCGCCATGTCTTCGCCCACGCGCATGCTGACGCCCAGGGGACGTGCAGAAAATTCCATCCACTTTCGCAGCCGGAAGGCGCTCATGCATAAATCGGGAAGTGTGCTGGGCTTGGAGCTTGGCTGGTAGAAGCCGGAGGGGGGGGTGTCGTTGCGAGTGCGCTGAGTGCTGGGGAGGGTGAGGGGTGGCCAGATGGGAGTGGCGGATGTGGTGATGGTCGAGGGCCAGGGCCGCGTGAGAAGGAGGGTGGAGTGGATGGCGGCTGACTGGCGGCCAGGAGGCGAGCTGCTCGAGGCAGTGTCCATTGGTATTTCAAACTGGAGCCGGCGAGGGCAGAGCCGTGTCGCGGGTGTGGCCGAAACGTAGGCGGCCTCGTTGAGTCGGACAACGGGCGCGTTGAGGTCAAGGCGGATGCGCGGGTTAAAGGTGTGAATGATGGCATCCGGGTTGTAGGACCAGCTTTGGAAGCTGGGTTGGCGGCGCTCGGCGACAAGCGTGTAGGCTTCGATGGCGTTAATGCGGTGGTCATAGCGTGCAATGATGAGTTTTCCCGTGTGAGGCGTGTCGGCAAACCAGATCTTGTTCCTGACGAGGAACCAGTAGGGGTGGTGCTGCTTGTATAACTCGCGCCATGTGGCTATTGTCGACGGCCGTTTTGCAGGCCCGGGGATTTCGAACTGGACAAAGGCGTGCCAGAGAGTGTCCTGCTGGGCATGCGCGTGAAGTGCGCGGTTGACGAGAGAGATGGAGAGAAGGTCGCAAAGCGGAAGGTAGCAGAGAATATGATGAATGAGTTCCGAGGGGAGTGCGATGAAGGGGGGCACTGATGTATCGGCCATGGTTCTTGGGCACCCTTGGAGTGATCGGTGGCTGTTGTATTGTTATGACGAGAAGAGAGCATCTACTCGCGGTGCTGTACGATAGATGGCCTATGTCGAGAGAAGACGTAACTAACTGGTTCCAGGAAGCGGTTGATTCACGGCCTTGGGACAGAATGCCCTATTCTTCAGCACACTATTGATTCTCTGCGCCCAGAGACCATCCCAGGTTGTCCCGATGCTTACTTTTGTCGACCACACTGTTGCTGTCTAATACCACCGTTTGAAACCGCTCTCGCCGCCAGCCCCGCTGGTTAGGTAGAATACCGTATGTCGTCGGCTGAACAGCAAATGCGCGTTCCTGCACGATCAGGCGCCACTCTCGCCACTCTTAGCCCTCTTGTCTAGGACCTCCTTCGTCAGGGTGTAGGCAGAAATTCGGGCATATCGTGACTGCGATGTCGGGTGATGGAGTCAAGGGTGGCTGCCAAGTTGTACATTCGAATCAGCGTCGAGTGTGGGGGAGAGTTTCTGCGGGAGATGTCTTGGCAAAAGCACAAATGGCAGCCGAGAGGCAAATCCGCTAGGAAGGGCGGAAGGGAGTTGAAACAACGGTTCAGGTAGGATAGGCTTGAATGACGGTTGTGACGCCAGACATCTCCGTAGTTAGCGTGGGTACGCCTAACTATATACGGTAGTGTGTGGAGTGGAGAACGGTTACTCTTTGTTCAACGCGATAATTGTTGGCGAGTGCAGCTCCTCTGTGAGAGGACACAGGAGAACGCGAAGATAGATAGTATTTTACTGTTCACTTCCCCAATAGTTCATCCATGCTCTCGTCACGAAATCGCACAACTGATTACGGTAACTAGGACCGCGTAGAAGGGTATGATGATAAATCAATATCTACGAGTATTTAATCATCTGCAATTTTCTAGACCTTGACCGTGTGTAATCACCGACATATCTGACAAAGAAAAGTACCATACGAGAGTGCCCATGAACTCTGCAAAATGTGTTTTGTCCTTATGTAAGCTTCCAACGGCAAGAACTACCCTCACATTCCTCGTTATAGAAGACCCCCAGTGGAGCAAAGTTGCGGAAACCATGCAAAACAAAGCAATCTTGATGACCCGGAGTGATATATGGGCCGAAAGTATGCTCCCGGCCTATATTTTTTCGGACCTCGACTGTTCAGTATCCACAAACCTACGGCGGAGAAGAACTTACGCTGAGCATACCACCTACCATATGATGTGACCTTGTCCACATTGAAGAGATGAGTTCCTTGGGGCGTAGCGGGAAATGAAGACATATCGAGCGAGATGCTTGCTGAGGTTCATACTGAAGCTTATGATCGCCTGAGATACCTAGTATCTCACCGAGAGACACGAATACAACAAGCCCACGTATACCCTGTAAGTGGACGTATCTCATTCCAAGTTCGGATAAATGTTTTCAGGGAGAACTAGACCAAATCTCAAGATTCTAGAGGATTTAGAGTGTCCCATATTGGGTATGGATCGAGCAACGATGCCTGGATATCTTCTAGATAGAATTGCTCGCAAAGTTAGTTGGAATGGTATGCCAAAGTTGGTGAGGTGGGTACCTTGTGATTCAATATTCAGAGGCTGTCATTCCGGAGAGCCTTGTACCAGAGTGCCCCTGGAATTGTCTTAACAGTCTCCTTCTCATTCGCCCATTGGATACCAATAACACCATTTTCGTTATAAGCAACGACAATCCTGCTAGCAGTATTTGGAATAGTCATCGCGCTACATTGGTCATCCTCCACCTGGCAGATATCGATTACGTATTTTACGCCTATAATCAGTATAAACTTGATTATGAAGGGATTTCGAAGATTCCAGATACAGTGACATGGATCAGGTGCTCTCTTTTCCGCACGTAGGACTTCACTTCGCGCCCAGTGAGTCATAACAGCAACAAGCAGTGGGCACGGCCAAGCGTGAGACAAGATCTCCTTTTGCAATTCTGCAGGGAGAGTGAGAAAGGCCATGTTCCAAAGTTGGTGAGTTATAAGCGGATCACATAATGCCTGTCACAGATGAGAGAAGGCTTGCTTCTTTTGTCTTGCGTGTCGGACAGAAGCCGAAGATCTATTCCCTATCGTCGAGATTGGCTCCGCCCAGAAAGTTGCAGCGGAACTCTTTCTGGAACGCGCATACTCACCCTGCTGTAAGTAGTACTCCTCTGCATGATATTTTTGTGCTTAACATCTACGGTTCTGATTATTGCGTGCTGAAGGGGGCTTCGCTAAGCTCCGTACGAACATTCTTCGGTGATCTTGTTTATAAAGGGATAGATCAGAGCGGACTTCGCAGATGGGAAACAAAGATGCAGAGATTGGAAACTACGGATTGTGTAGAACTAGAATTACGAGAGGAGAATTCCACTTATGGCAGACTTAGACTCCGGATTGGCAACCAAGTTGGTCTTCCTTTAACCAATCAGTTGTATGTTTAAGGGTTTCAGATTGCATCACACTATTTTCGACCTTCCGTTAAAAACCTTGATCCCAATGTTTGCTTGAGGCTCACCTTCGTGACTCCCCCTTTCTATTTTCAAGACTTGCCCTTCCTTGAGAAAGATAACTTCAGCACAATCGTAGAGAAAGATATCCCTAGGCCGGTTTTCTGGCTCGTAATACTGAACGGCTTGCTTCTTGCCGAAGAAATCCTCATCCTTCGTAAGTTGCGTTCCTTGCTACATTGCGCAATTAGCGAGAACAAAACTAGCGTTCGACCGAAAATACCCAAATGAAACCCAGGGCAGCGGACATGACCGTTAGCCTGTCAGTTATCCTGGGCGGGAGCAACATGTGAATGCGGGATCTGGTAGGAATTAGGGGTCAGATAGATGCGAAGGAATTGCGACTGGCCCCACGTTGCCAAGAGCGATATGATAATTACATAGTATATAAGCTAATCTTAGGCTACCACTTATGGCTATCACTTATGGCTACACGTTCCATTCGCATTGGCGCTGACTATGCCCTCTGTATTTATACTGGCTATACCGTTGCTATTATATTGGTAGATATGACTTTCAGTTCTCTCGAAGTATCTGCATCATTCTACAATGTCTACATCCCTCCAATTCTACCAGGACCGGATTGCTATTCAGTACTGTTTGGATGCGAAGAGTCAGCGGAACCTGGAACCGCAATCCAGGAACTTTTGGGCCTATTTGCTCCAGCAACATGCCTACCCAGAGAACTACTTCTGGTTCACAAGTGAACATGCTTCAGCTGGCAAGGATGGTCACATAACACAACTTGGACGCAAAATCGACCAGATCCTCAATTACGCCGATTCGGAGTGAAAGGGAGGAGTAAACTGCAGGAAAATTTTGGTTGTCATCCAAACCAAAAGACCTCGTGCTACTATTGGAGAGATCAAGCTTTGCTAGGAGCAAACATTTGACGCTGCGCGAGCAGCTACAGAGGCAGGAATTGGATTTGTGTATAATCTAACAACCATCGGGGTGACATATATATTCCGGCAGTTCAGCGAAAATGCGCCTAGATTTCAACCAGGAATTGGGCTATTACCACGTGGACCAGGCCGTAGTCAAGCTTACTCCTGTCCAGGAAATTCCAAAGGACAACCTGATTTATTTTGTATTTGAAGCTCGTTATCCCGTGCGATAGTGGTACAATCGACGGTGGTATACTTGGGGCCCGGCGACTAATCAATTGGTATAAGATGAAGGTGGATTTCTCATAGTGACTATAGGCAGTATCTACTTAAGGAGATCTATCTTTATATAGCCTAATTTTTATATACAAACTGTTGAACAAAGCACATGATTTATGCGTCTGCTACAGATACGAAACCAAACTTCAGGAACTGCAGCATCTCGGACTCCGCTTTGAAGCTCACGGCACAAATTATTGTAAATTTCTTACTACTATAACTCAGCTTGATTGATTGATTGATATTGGTTTAACGTCCTATATAAAAAAAAACCTCCCAGGGGGTATGCGGACGGGCTTACGCTAAGGGCTTACACGTTCGTGTGTGTTGCGCTCCGCCGGGTGATACTATAACTCAGCACTGCATTGAAAAGACACTATATATTTCTTAGTTGCCAAAAGAACCTTGAACGATGAGGGGACAAAGGTTAAGGGCTGAAGAGGCACGCTTGTACGGTACGTTTTATGGAGGGTGGGCTTCAGTGATTACAGCTGTTTCAGATGCAAAGAAGTTGAGAATCGTTGACTCGCGTTGGACGACCTTATCACTACTTGTGGGGCTCGTAGAGTTAAATACCCTTTTCTTTAACCCAGGCTTTGCACTCTACTATTCTATATCATGGAGCCTATTTACTCTAATCTAATTTGGTATACATCTCTTTCCAGATCTACGACATCCGTTGGGACAAGGATAACCTGGGTTGTACTGCCACATGAAGTAGGGGTCTGTTTCGTTGACAAGAACTTCTCCAAGTATTCGAGATTGCCTTGGCAAGTCAAAGGATTGGCGAAAGATCTCAATAGACGGCACTCTGATTTGACCCCATCCTTGCAGCACTAGAGTGTCGATACTGGTTCCGTAGATGTATTCTTTGAAGCCCGACCACCTGATTGCTGAGGCGCACTGCGTTTTTCAGCGATTGGAAGAGTTAACCAAGGTAAGCTGGACGTACCATAGGGCAGCTCTCGGCGTTGGTGTAGAGACTCAAGTCGGCGAAAGCAGCCAAGGCTTGACTTGTTGTGAGATTGTAGCCTTTTGGGTCCGTCAAGATAGCCGTGCAATTGGAAATCGCTGCTATCTCGCTGCTTCCAATCAGAATCAACTGGTGTTAATCTGCTGGGTCTATTTACCCATGATTCACCGGGTTTCCGGACTGCTGGTTGGAGTTCACGCCGATACATACTAGGTCACCGTATTCCGAAGGCGCCGTGTGGTTCACAATGACGGTTCCAAACGCGCCGAATGGACAGGGAGACACGAGATCTGAAAGCGCGGCATTGGCCCGTCGCATCCAATGGGCTCGGATGGTGTAGGGGATGCCGTTGACGGCGACGTTGGGCGATGCAATGACGTCCTGGAGTGCGTGACTGAAAGCACTGACGGATAGCGTCAGGCAAACCAGCAAAGACGCTCGCATTTCTGACCGGGGAGCTTGTGTTTCAGAGTTGGAATTCGCTATCAACGACTGTATAAACGGTTGTGAGTCGATAACAGCGTTCACGTGCGAGGTTATATATGCTCAGCGTCCCGCTCATACATCGCGGGGTTGCCACCTAGATTGACGCTTAACGGCCGGTGTCCACTTGGCATACCAGCCCATGGATTCTAGAAGAGAGGTCGGCCATTCATGCACAAGTTCAGTCGCCGCGAACAGAATGAAGTCAGCCAGTCCAGCCAGTCCCAAAGAATGGTTGCGGAGGTCTTCGCCTCTGATTGGCCAGACGGTGAGGAGATCCAAGCTTCAAGAAACTCGCAGCATTTCAGCCTCCACTTTGAAGTCCACGGCAATCCACACCCTCTCCTAGCCACTCTACCACCAGCCGCAGCACGCAACTGGCCCTCCACGCCCAACCATGTCCCTCAACGTCTACCTCAACAGTACCTCTCCCCTTCCTGATTATACATAACTCTCTTGCTAACCCATCGCCCTGATCAGAACGCGTATCTGTGCTTACGCTCGACGGACGGACTATGGTGGGCGACCTGCACAGCTGCGACAATAGCATGAACCTGGTGCTGCAGAATGCGATTGAGCGCATTATTCGGCCACGCGAGGACGAGGTAGCGAGCGAGGAGGTGCCGCTTGGCCTTTACATCATACGGGGGGATAGCGTGGCGGTAGTGGGTCGGG
>Ga0182211_1000057_pt1 | contig 28407 bp, 30 predicted proteins | sample G5R1MG_20_FD_129660 | JGI IMG/M metagenome (GOLD analysis project Ga0182211, IMG submission 129660) | Switchgrass phyllosphere microbial communities from Michigan, USA - G5R2_MAIN_03OCT2016_LD1 MG | ecosystem: Host-associated > Plants > Phyllosphere > Phylloplane/Leaf | place: USA: Michigan... | reverse complement strand
TCCTTCTCCTCTTTCTCTCTTTCCCGAGCTTCGTATTCCTCCTTTGATGGCATTCTAAGCGTGATGCGTTTCAGCCCAGACGCGAGCGCATCCAAGTCGTCGTTCTCTTTACTCTTAGCATTATTCGTTTTGCTAGCATGGTTGGATGGTACGCGCGGCACGGATGGTCGCTGGGGGGCACGCGCTGGAGCAGTTGTCGTACTTCGCGCCTTCTTTACTGCAACACTGCCGGTAAGAGCGACAGCGGGCACAGCACTTCGTCGACTTGCTGTCACCATTGGTGCTTGACTGACGCTCCTATCGCCAATCGATGACACGCTCGAAGCAATACTCATCCTCCGGGATGCGGACCGAGCCAAGACTGGCACTTCGACGGAGGCAAGAGCAAAGTCGGCAATAGTTTTTCGCCTATTGGTCCGCGAATCTGCCTGAAGCGCAGCGTTTTCTTCATTTGCGTCTCGTTCTACGTACGTTGGCGCAGCTTTGCGACCCCGTAGTTGTCGACCAGAGGAATCCACGTGCACAGATGACAGCGCCGGCACGGTGACCTTTTGTTTCCTCACCCTGGGCTCTGCCAAATCTTCCGGCATGAAGCTGCGAGTTTGCCGATCGGTTGGAATCAAGAGCTTAGCAAGCGCGTGTGCCGACGTGGCCCAGTCAACCTCGGGAGGTGGAGTCGGTGCCCGTGGAGGACTGTATCTAGCAGAAGGACTCCGAGTGAGCTTGCTAGGATCAACGACCTTGGCGACAAAGGACTGGGTTGGCGAAGAGAAATGCGAGGAAGCGTCTGTACGTGGCTTCTTGGGGATGAAGGCTGGTGGGTTGATAAGATTTTCGAGTTCAGTCAACTGCGTCGGATGCCACCACCAAGGGTCATATGTGATGGGTTGCGGGTCGAAATTAGCCGAATGGATCGGTACGCTCTCCTCGCACAACGTGAGTCCACCAAGCCGCTGGCGCATTTCAAAGGCGAGGCCCTTGGATGGTTTTGGCTCTGTCCAGACTTGACCATCACATAGTCCACTCAAGTGGCTGAGGACACCACTGGTGAGCGCACGATCACTGTATCCACCCTCGAGCACCGAAATGACGCGGCCATCAGCGCCTGTGTCATCCTCTTCGGCCAAGCGCACAACATCACGCGTGAAACGGGCGTAGAATTCGGTCGGCACATTGACAGAATGACGCTGCATGCCTGCCGTCTCCCATTCGCTGGCGTCGAATCCTGCAGACAAAAATATTGCTGCTTTGGGCGTCGGATGATTGGGTGTAGCACGGAGGCGATTGGTGTGATGTTTGAGGTACTGACGTGTCTTGTCGAGTAACACCAAGTATTTGTCTTCGTAGATTGCCCAAAACTGCTCGGGTGTTGTCCAGGATTGTAAATGGACATTCCAGATGGATTGGCCGTGTGCGTTGTCGATGCACAGACTCGCTGCCTGGACCTTGTCGTCGTCTCCGTCTTCACAGGGGTAGGAATTGATGTCGTGCAAACTAAAGTACCCGATAGAAGTCTTCTTCGAATTGGACGTATTTTTGGACATCTTTTGGACCTTCTTGTTACGTGCCCATGTGAGTGCCTGTGACCCATCGCCGTGATGCAAATCGAAATCGATAATGGCAGCGTGAGTGAGACCGTAGCTCATCATGGCGTGCTCTATGCCGACATGTACATTGTTCAGCCAGCAGAAACCCGAGGGATGGTCGTCGGAGCAGTGATGGCCGGGAGGGCGGACACAGACAAAGGCTCGCGAAGGTCCTGTCCCCATGCTCGTGCCTTGAAATACGGCATCTACCGCATCTAACACGCCTCCCAGTGCGCCCTGGAAAGCGTTGAGGGACTCCGGGCAGAGGTACAAATCTCCCGAATGGAGTTCCTTTTTTGATGCTTGTCCTGGGGCAGCAGGTGCATCCCTCGCCAACTCTTTGCCGGTAGAAGCTAGTTTCCGTTCGGCGTCGTTGCATAGGGTCTTGAGCTCGCCCATCCACTTCGTTCCATGCACGTTGGTGACGACTGGCGACGTGATGTCGACCATGCGCGAGCTCTTGCGAATCTTAAAGGGTATGCGCTCAGGAGGATTATGGTCTGGGTGCGGTGGGTGATTTCCCTCGGCGTGTCGTTCCCCCAGGCGGACATAGGCGGTGGAGATGCCCAAAACACTGGCAAGCATCCTCTCTGGCCGCTCCATGATAAGATTGAGCATTCCCTTTGGCGTCTTGGGGCGCGAGTAGCGATGGCCGTAGCAGTGATCGTGTACAATAACCACCGTGCCGGCATTGACCGTTCCTACAACGCCCTCATGGCGCGCCAGCTCTTTCTTGAAATGTCCCTCGGCCACATCGCATGCGCGCAGGGGCTGCTTCTCTGGTGGGGGCTGTAGTGGACTTTTGGGCCCCATGGGCGACGGCATGTTTGGATGGAACGAGGCGCGACGTGACGGTCCTCGAGGACTTGCCGTCAAGTCGCCGCGCAAAGAGGATGACGAAGACTTGCGACCCATGACAGGCGACGACGTGCGGTGGATGCTGGCGACACTGGGACTACGACCGAGAGACTTGGCGTACAGGTTGGGAGAGGAGGGCGTGCGACGGGGCGGGGCGGGGTGTCTGGGCGAGCAGAGTCCCGGTGACTGGGGCAGCCGTGCATTTGTAGCCGTTTGCAAAGAGAGGCGCTTGCGTGGGAGAGACAGGTGGGCGGCATCGCCGTTTGCTTGTTGCGCCCGGCGAGGCGTGCCAGGACGTGCACCCGGCGATGACGGGGCGTGGTTCTGCATGGTGGCGCTGCCTGGGCGCGTGGCGACGCGTGTCTCAGCGCGTCTCAGCGGGCGGCCTGTCGCCAGTTGTTGGCGTGGTGGAGCGAAACAAGACAGACGAGAAAGAGAGAAAGAAAGAAGAAAGACGGCAGCCCTTGCGCTACGACGGGGAATGCCGCGTGCTGGGGCCGTGGAGATCAGGGTCAACCGTCATGCACTCACTAGCTTACGGTGCCCACGGCCAAGCGAGCGGCAAACCCAGCCGGCCTGCGTAGGGCTGAACCAGCCAGAAAAGACCACCGGCGGCGGACGATGCGGCCGCTAGGAGAGTCGTGCTTCATCTGATGGCGCGAGCGGCTGGACCAGGCTGGATGATGGGAACGACCAACGTTGGCGGATGGTAGTGCTGGGCATCCGCCACGGACATGCATGCGTGCGTGCTTCATACCATCGTCTGGCCATCACCACGAGGCTGTCGCGTCTCGCATATACAGTATATCGTGTCATTCCATGCGCCGCCGCCGCAACGAGCAACTATAGCAATAAATCCTGGTTTCCATCATGGCCGCCCGGGCTGAGCACCATGTGCTGCGGCTCATTCTGGTTCACAACCCACCCGCCCCCTACACCCACTTGGTCCGCCGCCACAGGCGAACCACCAAATGTGCTTTGCCGCCCCACCGAAGCAAAATACGTGTCAGCGTCGCTGACGGCATTGGCCATGCCATTGCCATGGGTAGGAGACAAGGACCCATTGCCATTCGTCGTCGTGTCGACGCGCAATCGATCTGCTGCCGCGCGGTCCCGGGCTTGCTGTGCAGCCTTCACCGTTGGCAGCGCTTGCCGTTGCAGTGCAGGTGAATCCTGCAACTTGCGCAGCCGTGCTGACCGGAAGACTTGGTTGACGGGCTTCAAGTACACGGTGGCCAGTGTGCCAACATTGAGACACATTTCTTCCAGCGTGCCAGGGTCGAGCTTCTCCGACTCCTCGGCGGTAATGGGTGGCTTTTCGCCCATGACCACCTTCTTCGCCTCATCTGGCGCTGACGAGAGCATTCGCCAGTACATGTAGCCTCGATCTCGCAAATCGGGATTGTCTGTCTCCTCCGTTGCCCACTTGAGCACCTTGGGTACCAGTGCCGATCCTCGTGTGGGTCGCTGGATGAACAGCTTGACCGTGGCCGTGAGAAGTGCAAGTTGGACTTCGTGCGTCTCTTCCTGGAAGGTGTCGAGAAAGTCTTCCAGCAACACATCCGAGTCCTCTATCCGATCTGCGTATTGCCCAATCACCCATATCATTGCCGCTTTGGCTTCTGGTTCATCCAAGGAGTCGAGGTTCTCGCATAGTGTCGAGATGATGGACTCGTACTGGTTGGGGTATTTTCGGAAGATGTTCCGGATGACTACGGTTGCCTCTTGTACGATATACGATACCTTGGTGCTGACAAGAGCAAGCAAGGTACTAATGCAAAGCTGGGCAGCGGGTGCAATCTTGATGGCTAGCTTGCCAATTGCACGCACTGATTTTCTTACAAAGTCAACGTCGATCTCGGTGGCGTATCTGGGGTAGTGTAAGCATACGTAGGAAGCTAACGAGGTAACTACTGCAGCCTACTCAGCAAGCTCTGTCAGCACCTCCTTGATGTTCTTTTCTGTGGCAAGCATGAAGATGAGCTCTAGCTTGGTAACTTTTACATAGATCGGATCGTTGTATTTGCAGAAGAAGACGCGGATGTCGTTTCGCAACACCTCAGGCCGCCGCTGCAGGATGAGGAGGGCATTGCGGAGCGCAAGATACTGGATCTCTGGTCCTTTTGAGAGTAAGGTCACAAGAGGGGGGGACAGCTTGTTGCACAGGGATGTCACAATCTTCTGGTCGGCGATGTAGTCCATCAAGTACAGTATGACGCGTATGCTGGTGAGGACCACAGCCGAGTTGGAATGCGAAAGGCGTGGGGAGATTCGTTCGGCGAGCAGAGCGGCTTCTGCGGTGTCTTGGGGCACGTAGTTCATCATGGCTTCCAAGATGTACGTCTGGCCCCACTCGGAGCAGTCTGGTAGGATGGAGACGATTTTGGAGGCGCTTGCATAGTCGATGGTCAGCTTGATGTTCTCGCTTCGTTCCCAAATGTCCATCAAGCCCGCCAAGGCGCTGGAAACAACGGTCGGGTTCTCATCTCGAAGCATGCCGTTGAGTCGGTCGATGAGATCCGAGGCTTCTACCAGCTGGCGGTCGTGGTCGTAGAGTTTGGCGACGCAGAATGCGGCTGTCTTGCGAACGTACGGATCCGCGTCCTTGAGCAGGGTTTTGGTATGCGGCACGCTGGCTTCGACAAATTCACGGACGTGGACATAGGACATGGTGCGCAGTGCCAGGGCTCGAACGAGGGGGTTGTTATCGTGCATGTCCTCCTGGATGGTGGGCAGGGCCTTGAGGGCAATGTCTGGTTTGATGCGGGCGTAGTTTACGAGATACAGAAAGCACCTGGCAGCCGTCAGCCTGGGTCAGCCGCAGTGGCTGGGCGGGCGGCCGTGGTGACGTACATCTTCTTAATCTCCAGACTGGGAATATGCATGCAGCCGACGATGTCGGGGAAGAGGGCCACCATGTCGTTATTGCTCATGGTCATGTTGGCGACGATCTTCTTGAGGGCCGTCTTCTTGGAGGCGAAATTCTTGTCCTTCTTGCCGCCGCTGTTGAGCTCCAGACGAAGCTCAGCGACCTTGCCCTGTAGAGAGCCGAGACAGCGTCAGCGTAGGGAGCAGCGAGCGGACCGAGTCGACGTACCCTCGCGAATAGCTTCGCATCCTGGCCGCCCTGGCTCATGGCGGGCGGGCTTTCGGGGCTTTAGAGGAGCAGGCGGTCGCGTCTCGTGTGTCCAACGCACGTGCCGGCTGGCTGCGAGCCGTGTGAGGCTGTTGGGAGTCTATGCGCCGTGCATGGTGTCGTGCATGTCGAAGTGCGTAGGGGAATGGTGGCGGACAGTGAGTAGCGGGTGCGGGTGGCGTGTGCCGTGTGCCGTGGCTTGGAGGACTGGAGGACAGGGGCGTGAATGGCAATATTGGAAATGGTCGAGTCAATTGCGATGCTAACGGTATGCGCGGGACATGTCCGGCGGGCGCACGTGCTTCCGCAAAGCCAAGCCCGCCGCGCCGCAAGTGGGTCTCTCTCCGCGTGGGGGGAGCAACACCACCGCCAACACCACTACGACCCCCCAGTCTCATCCTACGAATCAACCAACCCGCGATTCCCCACATCATACACAATGTCACACGCCCCACCACCACCTCCGCAATGGGTGCTGGACCTTGATGCAACACCTGCTTCCAAGCCCAAGAATGCCTTGCTGCCCGATCCCCCCGGCTACACGGCCTCTCTCACCCGCAAGGAGCGCGCACTCTCGGCTAAAACAGCGCGGTTGCCCCCATCGCCTGAGGAAATGGACACGTTGAAGATGAAGAAGGCATGGGAGGTGGCCATTGCCCCGGCCAAACAGCTGCCCATGAACGCCTTCGGTACGTCACACGCTGACTCAACCGATTGTGTTGCATGACGGTATTCACATGACAACAGGAATGTATATGACGGGAAATACGCTCCAGATATTTTCTGTCTTCATGGTCTTCACCCTCTTCAAGACGCCCGTCCTGGCCGTTTTGAGCCTCCAACGCACCTTCGCGCCCTACGAAACACCAGGAACTTCCGGCCGCATCCTCGGGGCCAAGGTCGTCTACATACTCTGCAACATGCTCATGCTGGCGCTTGGAATTTGGAAGGTCAATGGCATGGGACTTCTACCGACAACAAGATCAGACTGGCTGGCATGGGAGAGCGAGAGGACATGGTCGGAACGAGCCGCGCCCAAGGCGTGGTTATAAACCTACTATCAACATGGCCGAACTATTCCGCGACCCCAGGATTGAATATGTAAATGAATCTTCTGGCAACCTCTCACGATTTGACCAATCCCATCTTGTTGGCATCTGTACCGAGTCTATTTCTCCATTCCAGTGCGCCAGTTTACTCATCCTACAAATCTTTAAAAGTGGAGGCCCAAGATCACTGCTAATCTTGTTCATGTGTTCCCTGTGGATCTGCTATTTCTACATCTACCCCCTTCCGTTCCTCTACTTCTTACATGCCCCCCAATTCACCAAGGCCCTTCGCTTCCTTCAGGCTGTCTTCTTCTATAATTCCTAAGAATCCACTCTTCTTTATCGTGAATCTCACCAACAAAGTATGTTATAATCTCATTCCAACGCGCCCACCACTTTCCATAATCACCAGGCGGGTTTCCATGATACTTCTGAACTGGGCATTCATGTCTTTGAACGTGGGGACTACGCCGCGCATTGCAAAGTTCATATCTCGCTAGTGCGTTAAGTCTACATGCAGAAGCCGTAGAAAATTTCGTGGGAGTTCCTGCGGTCCACCATTGTGCACATCTAATATCTCTTTCATGAAATCGGACTTGATCGTCTCCAATTCGCAATCGCCCGCAACATCGAGCCTATGCTGAGTCCTCTATAGCAACAACATTGTTAGGTCGTCGGAATAGTCTACAACTGAAGTCAGGAGTCTCGCTGCGTCGCTCCAATTGATAAAAACCTCCTCAATCACTCTCACAATACTCCTCATGTCCTCCTCTGGCCTCATCTCCGCGCTCGGACCAGCCCTCGAGAAATCGACCAGCTGCACATCAGGATACCCGGGGTACCGATAATGCATTTAGCTTGGGAATGGGTTCAGGATGACATGGTGAACACAGTACTTCGATTTAGCCTCAAAGCGCAGAAAAGTGCGTGGGTGAGCCGTTGATACTCAAGTGGCCAGAGCTGTTGGTGCGTGCGTGCGTTCGGAATTTGTTTGAAGAAGCGGTGTTCGGTGTTGAAGCGTGCTTGAAAGTCAATATCGATGGCGGTTGACAGGGTAAAAGCTTGCGCGGCAAACAAAGGTAGACGCTTGATGCTATGGTGGTGGGGCTAGAGAGGCGAGCTATCGTGCGGAAGAGCTGGGCAGGCGGCTTGGGGGCGACACGAGTGGGATACGCTGACACCGGCGGTGTGTGTGAAGTCATTGTACTCGCGATGAGTGTTAGCGGTTTTGAATAAGTGGGAAATGCTGTATTGTTGTGTGTTATGACAGGAAGCGGTCATGGAGCGGGGTCCTAGAACCTGATGACGCGCACGGAACTGCAGCATTATAGTCTTTGATCGCCATAGCTTTCCACCGCCGTATGATATTCCATTTCTGTAGTCTTCTATGTGAGCCCAGGGGGTTCGTAAGCGATTGTTTGCATAACTGGCTATCACAGGTTACTTGTATGTAATATCGACCTACTTATCTGCCCGGTTTGCTCTATACAGATCTTCTAGGTAAGGAGGAAGGATAGAATATCTGCTTTATAGCCATATAATAGAGCTCCGATATTGTGCTAGTAGCTATTAGAATATATTGTCAATCTCTACTATACCAATATAGCCAAAATATTCGTAATCTTCTACCAATATTATAGAAGGTGGGATTGTATAGTACCTATAGTCCCTTTAGGCTGTCAGCGCGTTGCCTGACGGGGGCTAATAGGTCCCAGAAACAAAGTAATAAGACCATAGAAGTAGCTTATATATAGCACAGATACTTTGTTATCCTACAATCTACCAATTAGTACAGAATTACTAGCCTTCTTGTCATGTATCTGGGGTAGAGATAAACATACTGTGGTCTAACAATAGATACAGTATATATTATTTTTCTTGTTTATGAAAATTGTATACTCTCCGAGTCATCGAGTCCAGACCTCCTGCTGTCTACTGCCCTACCAAAGCGCATAATATACACAGTATTCTGTAGTTAATAGATCAAGTAGTTCTTAGCGCCACCCAGAGGCTTAGCGCCACCCAGAGGCTTAGCGCCACCTAAAGGCTTAGCGCCTCCTCAATCCTTAGCGCCGGCCGGAAATACTAACTACCCGTACGTAATTTAGTTGTTCCTACGCGCTCTTTCTCTTGCTTACACCCTGCTCACTTACCACCAACACTACTGGGTTACAACTTCGGTTACTAGCTATCGCTTTTGCGCAAGGAAGCTTGAGCATATGCGAATAAAGGCTGAGGCTCAATTTTGATTGTAAAAGGCGCAGTCACTATGGATTACAGATACACTTGTTACAAATCAACCCAATTCACCGTACCCTACGCACCTATTATCAACGTCAAAGCGCAAAGATCTCAGCACTCTTAGCTATACACTGGACGGTAACTTTGTAGCTTGCTACGAGGGAAAAGGGTGTATATACACCAAGCACAACGTTACAACCCTGGAAATACTGTGCCACATGCGGCATCTTCCGTTTCTATAATGTTATTATCCTCAAGTCTATTGCAACAAGCTTGCATATCAAGGCCAAAGCTTTGCTGTTGGTACACCATGCTAGAGGAAGTACACCTTACCAACTCTTACTTCTAAGGACAGGCCAAGTATAGCTGTTCTTTCCTATCTTTAGAGTATAACATGCTTCGTTATATATACAGCAATCCATATATCCTGAAGGCCTTACCTTCCTCGATTCAAGCTTCTTCAACGTCAGATCTCTTACATCCATATTGCTGCTGCCGCCGCCGCCACCAAATATGTTTTTTTAAGTTTATTTTAAACTTCAACCTCCACATACACAAGGCCTACCGGCTATTTCTTTCGCAGCTGGCACCTAATCCCTCTACTGGATCGACTACAACTCCTTAATATCTACAAAGCAAATTTTCAATATTTTTTAAAGCGCTTTGGCCTGGAATTGCTTCGAAACACTTTCTTTCCTCATCAATGCCAATACTCTTCCAGTCCGCTCCTTTCGATATAGGATCTCTTCCTGGGGGTACTGCCAGGACAATGGAAGATGATTAGAATGGATTCAAAGCCGCAGGATCAATCCCAATCGCTGTTATAAAACCGCCACCATTATTTGCTATTAGGCCAGCTGAGTTCGATCTTTCCAAAGACTTGCGTGGCAAAGGATCATGTTTCATATTTCAGTGCCTCTTTAGTATCTTCTGTTTGCAGAAGGAATTGGAGGCATGAAAGAAGAGACAGATATCTGCGCCTTATGCTTCTTCTGATGTAACCGCCGACGTTGCTTCTACCTGCGATATGACCTGAACTAGGCCTCCGCAGCACCTATCTACTCATCGAGCGACCCTTAGCCGTGCTAATTACATTATCAGCACCATCTGGCACGGTTGCTGGGTATCTTGATAAAAGATGAGAAAGTACCGTCCAGGTGGTGAGTGTCTTGTATTAGCAGATCTGGGCCTACGCATTCTTTGTTTATTTACGTGTGGTATGCGGCAACGTCCTGTAGGTTACTGAAGAGAAGTATCTCTTTCTTTGATAAGTTTGTTGCATAGTCTGAGCAAGGTCAAATAATCGGCGGCGTTGACACTGACCGACGGCACGCGGAATCCTCATTTAGCCTGGGATTTTTTCAACTGGTATCACGCACGATTCAAGGGGGCCAATAACCTACAAGCCAGTCACTTTTCAGTTCATGATATGAAAGACGGGCACTATCGTACATACCGGTACTCCTCATCCACGTCTTGAAAGCGGTAGTGCTGTGCTAGCTAGACGTCGAGCGCTTGACAATGCCCACCACAAAAACCGTCAATCATCCTGAGAACGCAAAAGAAAGACTACATGAGCATGAGATACTTAGGCTAAGAATCGGACCTTTCACAACGTTGTAAACATACTCGCCTGGTTGAGGATGAAGAAAACTTGTTACAAGTCCAGATACACCCTGAGTTCAACAACCACAATCCGTAAGTAGATTTATGCAATCGCCAAAATTGAGGGTTCCGGGGCTCAATCCCCTCCAATTTGCCAGCAACCAATATCTACGATCCCTTGTCAATACACCCGCATTCCGATACTACCGAGCCTCATTTCATATTGCGCGGGACTGTGGATCGTTCATGCAGATGGTAGCTATCGCCGTTACAATCACGGTTCAGATCTCTACCCTGGCTTGAGGTCTGCTATTCTATCAGCCGAGCCTCCAACATAAGCCCCTAAACAAGTCGAAGTCGTAAACTAATTCTGGCATACTGCCGAATAAATATCCTGAAGTCGATTACTAGGGCCTGAAAAAATATCCTGGTCCTATTTTTCGAGCGAGACTTGCGAAGGCTGTCCCCTTACTGTACTTGCGAAAGTGTAGGGGCAGTTCAAACAAGATCTTATCTGCATGCTGCCGACGGCCGCAAACTTTCAATTTGCCACAAATGAAAGCTTTCCTCTGGACCCAAGCATCAAAAGCTCAGTTCCATCGTACGACGCGGTTACAAGCTATAGAGCTTGAACACAACAATTGCTTAGTTGCATGATTTGTTCGACCTTTGACGAGAAAGCTGTGTATTTAGGAGTAACATCTTACTACTATCACGGTCAATCAACCTTAAAAAATTTAGGGGACCGCTGCTCTGATGATCTACGCTGCAGCCACCGATTATGCCCCATTCTTTCAGGACGTATATGGTCGAAGGCTAGCAATCTTCTACCAACTTGGAAAAAGGCGGGACTGGATAGTATCTATGTCCCTCTGCGGCCCAGTCTGGGCTATTGTCGGCGGGTTGCCTAAAATATCTGGGCCTTTCCAGCGGGTTGCCTAGCAATTTTCGGTTTTCGGTTTCGCAGCATATCTAGAAAGAAACTACGATTGAGATTTTGTTTAATAAGACCGACTGAAGCCTTCACCAATCGCACTGTGCCAGTTTAAACGAAATCAACGAATGGATAGCGTAGTTGCCATTGGGATGGCATGGAAAGGGCTTCGCTATTCATGAAGACATTAGCAGATTTGATGATGTCAAATCAATATGGATCGAAGCAGCCATCAAAGAACTCAGACCGGAAACGTTGCGTGTCACGCGCGCATCCCGACCTGAGACATTGAAGAGAATGGTCATTGTGACGAAGCTATATGCTCCGCCCTTAGACTCATGATCGACCTAAAGAAGCAGCACGTGTCGGTTCAAAAGGGGGGACAGATAAAGGATTACTGTGTCCGAACTCTTTTTGCATCTTATTCAAGCCCTGTAGTTCGTTGCTGATATTTTCGAAACAGCAAGGACTTTGATGGTTCTTCCCAAGCGGCTCTTTATCAGCCGACTGACACATTTTTACCACACGGGGCAGAACTGCCTCTGCAATCCTTGCCCGGGAAGAGCAAGCATAAATATTTAGATCTTCTTTCTACCGGAGAATCTATGAAGGGGACGAATGTCACCTCTTGCGAATCAAGCGACATGAGAAGCCTGATTGAGGCTTTTGGAGTCACATCTCATGGCAAATATTACATCATTCACGAAATGACCTATCTTCAAGATGATCTAATCATCCGATTAATGGTAATACCTACCATATTTCCTTCTGGGAGCTAGCGATATTGCCTCATCGTTCCAAGGACTCCCTCACTATTTGGCCAGCTTTCCTTCTTCGCGCCGGGGCGCTCAAAATACTTCATAGATGGCTCTAGCCCCCCCGAGTGTTCATTCGAAACAATGAAACCATATTCCTATGACCCGGACCATCCATTTCCGCTACCACTTTCTGGAAACGATCCAATCGGGTCCAGTAATTATTGTGCGATAGCGCCCAATCGACACGGTAGCGTAGCCTTCGCAGGGCCTCTTCCATCCTGCGTTCTAGAACCATTATGGCCTGGCAGAACTCAATATGCGACATGGCAAAGAACCTTTGTCTTCCTCCGAGTTTGTTAACCTCCGCGAGCACGACGTTGTTGATGGCGCGTATGGACGCTTCGTTTTGCATAGTGACCTCGAAATTAAACGGGGGTAGCGACTCCATTTTCATTTCGTGTCGCTCAAAAAGGACGCCAAACGGATTCTCGGACCAGTGCTCTGTTCTCGTGTGCTCGCGCTGGTACGTGGACCGGAGGTGAGTATGTACTGGCAACAAGTACTGGCTCGACGATACATCTACCACCACACCATCCAAACTATCCTTCGGTCTTATTTGTAAAATAGTATGGATACTAGCGGGTTCCATAGGCCAGTGTGCACCGAAGCGTCGGAGGGACATTCGTACGTCGCAGGCCTTCTTCGGTACAAGGTTAACCTCATGGAGGCGAACTGCTAGATCTTCAAGTCATTCAGTAAGACATGAAGTTTAAATATGCGTAGCACATCTTACGTACCTTGCAGACTCCATGAGAACAAAGGAGCGAGCAGTATTAGGGCGGAGGTGCAGTTCTCGAAACTCATGACCGCCTTGTTGCCAACTTGGCTTACCGATGAGTAAGGAAGAGCCGTCGGGTTGTCAACTGTGTATTCGACCACGAACTCTCGACGCGTATCGGAGATGATATTCTCCTGCAGGATATTAAACGGGCTCATAGTTCGGCTCCATGCTGCGAAGACCTTGTTGGCCATCGCCCCAGCCCTAACAATGGTCCTGTGAACTTGTCTCTCTTTACAGAGATCCTCATGTGAATCCTTGTCTTGAAGAAGGTGCGCTGTGCAACAGTACTTGTGACTGGTGTAGGTGGAGTACAAATCCGAATCGGGAACCTTCAGACAGCTTGGACAAGAGGCGTTATGGGCGTCTGTAGCCTGCGAGCAGCCTGCGAGACGGCAGTTGGACTCCATATTTCAACATCAATTTCCGAATCTGAGTTGAAACCGGAGTGTTCGTTGTCAGGAAGCAACTCTATACCGATGTGTCGGAGTTGCTCTGTTTGTTTGTGGGCTTGGCGAGGATGTCCTGAGAAAGATCGTCTTCACCGAGGGTCAAAAAACCGCGCAAAGGAGCAGGTATCCTTAAGTGGAATAGCATGGAACCACGGCAAAGACCACAGGCATTTGTGTATACGCTCGATCTCGCTCAATTACCGAAAATGAAACGAAGAAGTCCTATCGAGAATTCCTGTAGGAGAGCGACGGTATCTCATATGAGACGCCGTTTTGCTTGACCCAAATCCATCCATTCATAATAAAAGCCGCTGTTTCCACCCTCAATCAGGGCGGTGGACTTTCCAGTCATGATTCGCAATATAAATATACAGCATCTTTGCACGTGGCCAACGGCGCATACCAAGAGACCTCTCGTACTTTCCATACGATTTTCGCATCTTCAGCAGTGTCTGATGAAATATGTGTACCGACTCTAGCCTGTCAGCACATTCAAGCGCCGGCATATACTGTTCTATAACCATTGTTGGTTGGCAAAACTATTGCGCCTTACCTAAAGTGGCGAAGTACATTAGTTTAGCCACACTTCATCTTACCCTATGAGCCCTTCACAATCCTTGAGAACACATCAGACGACAGAAAATCATGGATAGTTTTGCTCTATTGAAGATGAGCTAAGTAATCAGATAAGGCTTTCAATGAAACCAGGAACTTCAGCTTCATTGAATTTTTGTTGGAAATAGTCTTGCGATCATACTGTTAACATCAGCTCCAAAGCTCATTAAACTCGCAGAGTTATGCGATAACTTAACAAGTCGGGATATTTCACGGGCTACCAATTCATGACGATGTAAATGTAGCCGCTTCGATTTAGCTACGCTATTCGATGGAATTCATTCAGGCACGATGTACAGATGCAAGTGCCCGATGATGCATCCAGCTGAGAGCTTTTATTCACCTCCAATGACATTTCAGCATCCTTCCTCGAGCTCTACGCGCGCTACTAGTCATCGTGGATTTTCTAGTTGGCCTTGAAAAGTCCAAATATTAATCGACCCAATCTGCAATCCAGTCGTCCACTACCTCCGAATACATGTGTTTCGAGAAGAAACTGATATTCAACTATGTTGGAAATGAGGTCACCTAACATACGTGGCTGGCATTATGCTCTTCGCAACCGTGTCGGTGGCAGCTTCGTGCGATAGCGTCTACACAAATCTCTTGGAGTAGGCAGTGACTGTCAGACGTAGTGTCAATGCCCACAACGCTAGCATGACCAAAAGGTTAGCAATCTTCTACCAAGTCAGAAGATTCTGGATTGAATAGTATCTTATGCCCAAACAGGGCTACTTTGGGCCAGTCGTAGCTCACAGGGCCCTCGGGCTCCCGTGGCCTGACAGTGACCATGTCTGGGACCTTGAAATATGTCTTGGCCGCACTGAACATATACGTATGCCGTGATATTGGAGGATCTGCATCAAATTTTCAGTCTTTTTGGAAAGTAGGTTTTGCAAATACGTGTTGGACTTGACAGCAAGTTAAGTTGCATCATGGTCGCGACCAGCGGTGCAGCGATCGTCAGACTGCCATAACACATAGATGCGATAGGGCAATATACGCCCACTTATGGTTAGTAGCCACTGTGAAATTTTCATGGGGAGACCTAGTACCCGTGAACACATGAGTCTCTTCCCAGACTTTTGCAGTCATGATCGGATTCGTGGGGAGACTGTACCAGTTGTGTACCATTGTCAACCGAGTGACTAGGGATCTAGGACGATGGCGCTCGTCCTCCTCCGCGGCGACATGATTAGAGCTGTATCTTTAGTATTGAATGGCGAAGCTCACAAAGGCATAGGATCGCTTACGCTAAAGTGGGTGTTGTTATGGTGAGTTGCAGTGGAGGTTTCGGGCTGAGAAGCCATTGCACAGACCCTGATACATGCCGTTCGCAGCTCACTAATTGGCCCCACTTTTAATTTGCACAGCAACATCAATTTTCATTTACACACAAGCTGCTGTTTCCTACTCGCTTCGCTTCCTATCCTTCGCTGAACTATTTGATCCGTCTCTCTCCGCCTGATTGCCGTCAAGAACACTGAAAGCTAGAGCCGCAGCACAGCCAAGATAGTTTGAGATATCAAGTCAGGACACCATACCATCTCCAGTGATGCGTAACGCAAATGCGGGATGGGGCCCACGATCCTTAAATGAAGGCGGATATTGAGAAAAGACAAAGATCCTGGTGCTTCCTAGACTCTGTAGAAGGTACAGGACAGTGCTCCGGTCGTGCCGCCCAGATATCATGTAGCTGAGTACACAGAAAATGTCATTTAGGGTTCCGGCGGCGAGGAGCTGATGTATTATTGGAATTCATAGGGAGATGTGATGCGTGGAGTAGAGCCGCGCTCTATTCAGAGCGTAGGGCAAGTAAATCTGCGAGGCCCAGATCCGAGGCCCGGTCTATGGCCGTTGCAAAAACCCAGTGCCCATGGCCATTGTATCCATGTAGATCTGCCTTGGTATCTAGTCCAGAGTCGTGGCCCTGTTCTAACTGCCACATAGCTCCTGTTGCGGCATCAACCATCTGCTGCTCTGCTGTCTCCCAAGCTGCATCTTCCGCTAAAGAGATAAACTTTGCTCCACCCAGTTTCATAATGGTATTGTAAAGTGCGTTGTTGATAGCTTGAATACGGGCCTCAGTACTTTCAATGTACACCTGTTCAGGTTTTATCATTATGTGGGAGCGGCCTTCGGCGAACTGTTTCAGTAGCTCATGATACTCTGTTCCGAGCGCGTTGTCCGTGTCGTGAATACTGTCAAGCGAATCGCGATCCACAGGATAGGACGAGACTTTACGGAGACCCTGTTCCCGCCAATACTGCCAGGAAGTGGCGTCAGAGTACACTCCACCGGATCCAAGAAGCGCGTTTAGACTGGCATCGGTGCTTGTGAATTTCAGCATTGTGTGTTTTCCGGCGATGTTTGCAAGATTCCTGTTTCCGCGTCGCATGCGGACGGCTCGCTCTGGTACTACCCCGTGCATGTGAGCTTCAGACACAGCAATCGGCAGTTCATTCTCTGATTTGTGTCAGTATTTATCGTCGCCACGCATCGACTCTCCAGAACTGACCCTCTACAAGAAACGCGACGAGCCCAGAGAAGTACTGTACGACCATGATGCATGCATTGTATGACAGCATCGCTTTAATCCCTTCCTCCTTTCCTGCCTCGTCTCCTTCGAAGATGTTATCTGAAGCGTTATTGCGCTCACGCACACAGAGAGTAACCTGTTCTTCTTCATGGCGCAAATGAAGCAGGCAGTACCTTGTCTTCACTGCGCCAACGGAGAGTGTCAGCTTGTTGACCAGTCCGTCGATTCGCCGAATTGTCTTCTCGTGGCTGTTGCTAGGGGTAGCGATACTTGTGCAAGCCATTTTCAATTGATGTGTAATGTTGAGAGAAAATTTGTTCGTAAAGCCTGTTTGGGATTTCGTGATAGTGGTGTGTGGTGCTGGCACCTTGTTGGTGGGGTACTATTGTTATTGACGGCGACATTTAGGATTCGTAGACGTTCTCTAATATCACGGTCACAAGCATCTAGCGGATCAAACGGAGCAATTTCATTACCGTGAATTTCCTTATTCTAGGTCATGCATGCCATTTTGCGCGGTTACATATTTCTTGGTCATGTCGAAGCCTTCCAGGCGACGACATTGCAGTCATTTGTAGTGACATGAACGTTTTCGTAGCTATCTAAGTATGCTTCTTTGCGTGTAAAAGAAGATATCTTATATATACGATACAGTGAAAAGGTTAAGTGTGCGTGTCAGGTGTGTGTGGACGCGAGGGCTACAGAAACGTGTAGCTGCTAGTAAAACAACAGTACTGCTGTGACTGCTGCAATCCTTACCAGCGGTAAGAGCGCGACTGAATAGAATTATATCATGAAAAGTGTGGGAATATGCCACGTTGCTGTTGACGGGCCACGCCAGTGTCTTACCCTTGTCAACATAGATCACTGGAGCCTAATAGGGCAGTATGGGGCGGGGAACATTCACTGAGGAAACAAAAAAATATAAAAAAAGGGGCGCTCTCGAGAGCTCATCGACACCAACTCTGCGCTGGCCGGGATCGAACCGAAGCTGAATGTGAAGATTAGCGCTGAAACCCAAATGTTTGTGAGGAACTATCTAGCCAGCGCACTATCTATACAAAGTGTACAACACAGCTGGTTCTGTGATGACGAATTGGTGGGAAACTATATAATATATATACTACGTTTAGATATCGTGGGGGATATGATGTGGCTGAAGGCTAGCGGGCTTCTGACGCACTGCCAGACCACAAAAACACGCGTTTGTTGCCCGTGAAAGGAGAAATATTTTTGTTTTGGATCGATATTCGATGCCCTTCAAGATTGTCTCAAAGCCCTTTCAGCTTCATTCCATCGATAGATCTCACAGTGGGAACGTCATGCTTGCAGCTAGAAGAACTGCACCCTATCCTTCGTGGATGCTCAGTTTGCAGCCCCATTTTTATCAAACCATGCCACTCTAGGAACAACGCTGTAACCACAGTTTAAGTCCCTAGTATCTATAGACAACCCCCATCCCGTCACTACATTAACTCCCAAAGCTACTGCAGTTCACCCCGTGATTCGGGAGCATTATTCACATAGATCAGCACACCATGTGAACAACGCATGTACCGGTAAAGCAGACCGTGCTGAAGCCTGCAAGCATATACAAAATCAGCCCAAGTAGCTGTTGAGTGCTGCATGTAGATGTACTGTATTTTCCTAGCGCTCATGAATACTAGGAAATCCATGGGTCTACGCCGACAGAATAGGCATATGAAGTAAATCCTATAAGAACGATGTTACCTGCCTATTTGCTGGATATGCCAGAAAATGGTGTGTCTGAGCAGATTTTCGTAGCAGGCACCATGTTAGTAGCGTCATCCCACTTCACCACCCGCCCCGGTGAGGTTTGTACACCCCAGTCACCGGCACGAAAACATAATTACCGCTCCATGCCACGCGTTGCCATGCCCTCAAGCTCTATCGCACCGAAACTCACGATCAAACAAGTGCTACAGGTCTATCTTCTCTGTTTCAACGCCGCCGTTTCCGCCTACCCGAAGTTCCACTTTGCGTACACCCAGCTGCATCGATTCCCCGATGTCGAGCTCCCAGTCTGGCTGGTGTGGTCCGTCAATGACCTCCACAATCCGCCCAAAGATCTCTCCCGTATTTCGTTCCCGCCAGAGTGGTTGATTGAGGCACTCCCCAAGAAGGACATGTGCGACTTTTTTGCAGCCCTGCTTGAGAAAGAGGTCCATCGGAAGCTTCAAGGTGAGCAGCCTTCCCGGACAAATTGAGCCTCAGTCAAAGTAAAACAAGGAATTCTATCGTCAAGGGAATCGACTTGATGTGCTAATGTTCATGATCAGCAGAATTTGGCGCCAGAGCGGGCTGGATGACATACGTTCCGGTCCTCGATTGCCTCGTCGCGAACTTTGCTGGCGGAAACCAGCTATGTGTACCTATTCACTCTGTCCTCTTGATCGAAACGCAAGACGACGAGACTTTGATCTTCGACGGGACTGTCGAGCAGTTTGGGTGGGCAAAGGATACTTGGCTTCAATCCGTGGAGGATTTTGTGGACACACGGCTGAACCAGCATGCAAGCCCTTCATGGGGCTTTGCATCTGGCAACGTGAGGGAAATCATCTGGGATGAGATTCAGGGTGATGAACAGCGTTTCTGGGTGGCAGTACGTGCGAGGATGGACGAATTGTTTGCGGAGTTAGACTGGGACGATTTGCGAGAGATGGGAGATGAGAAGCGCGTTGAAAAGGTCGCGGCACAGGCCAAAGCAAAGTTCGCAGACGTCAAGAAGGCTTACAGGCATATGAGCCTGAGAGAAGATTTGCGTTCAACATAAGATAGAATGTCAAGATTATGTATGTGGGGCGCGAGAGAACATGGACAATGAGATCCTACCCCCGCCCAAGCCGTTATCGGTGCCCACTTACCACATTACCCAATGCTACTAAGGGAGGCAGCCATGGTCATAGTTATGCATGAAGTCCACCGCCATTTCTAGCTCCATTCTGCAACGAAACTACCAGTCATTGGACCAGCAAAGCCTCCAGCGGCAGATAGAGGAATTGTGTAGGATCGAGGGCCAGTTCGCACAAGTTATCTAGCATGCCACCAGTAACTGCGAGGGGAGCCAACGCAAAGAGGCACTGATAAATCTGCCAATACAGATTGGATACACATTTTAGGTGCGTGCGACCGGTATTTAGAACATTGCGAATAGTCCTAACCCAGTGAAAAGTGGAACGCGGCGTCCAAAGACTTCAGACATGGGCCCGAATACGATAGGTCCAGACAAAGCCCTACACGGTGCCGAGTCAGTCACTGGTCTGCTGGTAATGAAAGAGACTGAACATACCGGAACGAAGAGCACGACTCCAAGCGTAGCCGCAACCAGACTGACGTGGAATCTTCGTTGCATATGGCCAACGTTGACGCTCAGGATGGAGCTGGTAAAGGTAACGGCAAAAACCATGAGCCCTATTGAGACCATTATCGCACATATCCGCTTGTCCGTCCAGTCCTTTGGGCAGCCTGGGTTGTTGGGGCCTTCGAAATCGGCGAGAAAGGGATCTGTTGGTGTAGGAGCGAGCTTTCGGTCATGCTCAGAACCATTATCAAGATTCTGCATCGCTTCACCAGGGCTTCAAGGGTGCTCAAAGCTCTTACGCGACATGTCTGCGCGACCGTCGAGATCAGTCAATGCGTGGCGCGAATCCTGAGGAGACATCCGGTTATTCTTGAGGGTGTAGCTTCCACCATAGATATGCACATCATTCCTGAGAGTGAATGGAGGTACTCAGCGATTAGCTGTACACAAAGAGTCTATCGCCACAGCCTACATGATGGTAATTCGGGATACTGCAACAATTTCGCAGGAAGATTGGTGAGTGTTGAAATGGATGGCGGATGCAGCATACTGAGAAATCAACGTTCAGGCACGCCACGTGTGGCGACGTCATCTACATGCGGCGTGCCGCCAGCTGTTGGAAATTCCTCAACGCATTCACCATCAGCCATGAAGAAGATTAAATCTTCAGGCTGGATCACGCATGGACTTCGTGGGACGAGGAAATTACAAGAGGGAGGTGTATTTATTAGGCAAGAGGCTTGCTTTTCAACATAGCAAGCAGACCTCGTACATACATGTCATGACCATCCTTCTATCCATTCAAATTGGCGTTGTGCTTCTTGATGAAGTCTGCGCCGACGGGATTGTTGTGGTTCCTGACATAGATGGAGTCCTTCCAAGCCAGTTCATCATTGTGACGAGGGTCAATGCGGGAGTCGCCGGGAAGAATGGAGAAACGCCCCCATGACTGGAAAGCCTGGAGAACAGCCGCGTCCTTGATGGTGATAGGTTGACTGTTCATGGGAACCTTCAGGCTATTGACGCTCCAATCACGCTTGCGTTCATATGTGACGCGAGTGTCGGGGTACCATTTCAAGTCGTCCAAGAGGTAGAGACGTTTTTCTTTTCCCCCAAGGTATCGCATACCAAGGACCTTGTGGTTGAGTCTTCCCGTAGATCCCGTCTCCTTATTCTTGGTCCAGATGAGTGCCATCTCTGCCGGTACCTCGATCAAACCAGCAGGAGCAGAGGTGCCTCCAATGCTAGCAGTGCCAGCATCAGGAGTGGCTGTAGCTCCCTCGGCATCATTGAAGGCAGCAGAAGTAGTGGTAGCTCGCTCGTCACCATTGCCCGCAGCAGGAGTAGTGGTAGCTCCCTCGTCACCATTGCCCGCAGCAGGAGTAGCGGTAGCTTCCTCGGCATCAGTACCTGCAACCAAAGCAGAAGAGAGTGTCTTGCGACCCTCCCCCTCATTGACAGCTGGTTTAGCCTTTGAAGAAGTAGCATTCTTGGCAACTCTGGACTTCTTGACCTTGCTCGTGTTAGCTTGAGTTTCACTGACCTGGTGGCTGGCTGGACTGCTCTAAAAGACTGCCAATGACGGGAGCTTCATCCTGCCAGACACGTCACGTACCTTGGTCTTGGGGTTGGTGGCAATGGATGTATCTTTGTTGCGAAGCTTCATCGTGGCGTCTTGCGTTGAGGATTGCTTGGGGGCAGTGTTCCGTGTGGGAGGGAGGTGAGCAAAGGTCAGGTGTCCATGAAGGGGAACGAAGTAAGATAGGTCGCAGACTCGGGTGGGGTAAATAGCGCTCTATTTACGCACAAACGCAAACGCATGGGGCGCCAGTGACGGCGTTGCCGTGAGTGAGACGTGAGTCAACACCCCCCACAATAACAAGTAATTTGAGCAGAAGGGATACATTCACCGTGAATCAGGAGGAAATGACTACAGAGTGAGGAACTCATAGATTGTATCAGAATGTTTCTCGTTACATGGCTACTGGAATGAATTTGTTCGTACAGCGTTTCAGTGACGGTAACCAAACAAGAAACAGCATACTTGCCCGGTAGCTGATGATTGTTACTAAGACTAGGCTTCTTAGCCGCGATACATTGGATTTGAGAGTCTGTAATTATTTCAGTGCTGGCTGGGAGCCCACTCTGCAAGTGTACAGAAGTCTGCAGCCTCCTTTGGTGCCGAGATACAGCGTGTTTCCGATGATTTCCTGCCCTTGGACGCTGTCGCAGGGGACAACTCGGTTTCTGTGTCCTCTGGTGACAAATTCCCATTTTTCTCCTGGCCCAATGTCTCAACAGCTCCATGCTTTGATCCAGCGTCCGCTGCATCATGCCTGAGTTTCCCTGCACTTGTGTTTGTCATATAGCTCGACCGACCAGGATCCTGTACTGCAGCGCCCGTCGTGCGAGTCAAAATTGACGGCTTCTGCTTGCCCAAAGTCTCCTGTTGAGAATTTCCATCGGGAGTGATGTCGCTCTCCACAGTGCGCGTCATCTCATAGACCTATATTCATTGCTGTCCACTTCCCAGGGATCCGTGTGTAGACTGCTCGCCAACGGCAATCCCAATACCAGCGAACCCCTCAGCAACTGACGTTTGCTGCGCTCTCTGCAGAACCTTATTGTTTGTAACAGTTTTGCTGTTTGTGCCAGTGTCTAAGACATGATTGTCTTTCGCCGCGGTTCTGCGGCGCCCCTTGGTCTGTCTGGCCTGTAGCAAACTTGAACACCAGGGTATACAAATCTCGGGACAAGAGTTGCCTACTGGCGTTGGAGTCGCAAAACTACCATTCTATACCGTGTACAACAGAAGAACTCGAAGCAGAGTGGGTATGAGTCTCAGCGCGTCAAATCCAGTTTGGGGAAGTACTTCTCTACCACCTGCGCAAGCACTGCAAACAGAGCTTGCAGCCAGCGAGATGGATCCGCCGAGGGCAGCGAGCCTGGCAATCCTACGGGGCTGCAAGAGTGCTTCTAGGAATTTTGCGATGTGTGGTGTTGACGAAGGAAAGAACAGTGGCATTGTTGACACGGGAGAAAGGTGGGGATATACCGGCCAAACAGAGTGCAATCGCTTTAGGACTACTAGCTGTGGGCCCCGTCTCGTCAACTACTCTTCCGATGAAGACAGCAAAAGCAGCAACAAGAGGAGCAGCAGCTACATCGAGCCCCCTAGTCCGTTCCACCACCGCAACCACGAAATCGCCATTTCCAATATCCTCCCAAATCAAGAGCATCGATCCTCCAAGGCATCACACGAAATACCCAAGCCAATCTCCCCAACATGCTTACCATCATCCAGCTACACCGACCACAAGGACCCCGACCTCATTCCTCCAAATGAGCACAGTCACAGCAGCAACACCACCCTCACATCTTCTCTCACTCCCTTCATCGTAACCCCAGCTCATCCCTCCCCTACACTCACTGGCAGCGAGCCCGTTACAGTCCCCAGCTCTCACTCACCCTCCATACGTCGTGTCATCGCTCAGCAAGGCGACCAAGTCCGCCTAGAATACTACCCCCAATGGGTATCTCGCACCTGGGCACGCACCCAGATGCCCGCGTCCCTCTGGCACGAATGGCAGACCATGAAAGAAGACAACGAAAGCGTACTAACATACACGCCCCGTACAGGAAATACCCACGCCGCACGGCACGGCACGGCCAGGAGCAACGCAGAGAATGACGGGACTGGCATGCAGCCGTGGAACGTGCTACGCAGCGAAGTAGCGAGTGACAACGACAGCGGGGATTACATGGCCACAATGCTAGAGGAAACCGTTGTGCTCGCGGTGCGGGAGCTGCGGAGCAGGAAGATTGACCATGTGGTAGGTGTGCCGGTGGAGTTTGTATCCGGGTCGCAGCGACGAGCGGCAGAGCTGCTGGGCTGGGGGGAAGGGCTCGTCGATGTTACTACGTTTCTGCGTCTCCTGACTACGATGTCGGCGCGCGAGAGGCGGAAGTTTGACGGCGTCAAGGTGCGGTATATGGGCCAGGTTGACCCACGCGTGACAGAAACAAAGGGAAGGACGCATAGGATTTCTGCGGCGGAGTATCTCGGCCCTGTGCTGGGAGAGTGGAAGAGTTCGCTGCTGAATATGAGGGCGCGATCGTTTTTTCGCGACATGGAAGTTGACGGCAATGACGGTCACGGACACGACAATGACGATGACGATGAAGACGATGACACCGACCAACTCTCCGAATACGCATTGCTGCAACGCTATAAGACCCTGCTTTTAAATCTCCTTACTGCTTCTCCCTGGCTCCTGCATCCTCACTCGCATCTCACCTCGCTCATGTGGACCATGATCCCACGCAGACAGCTCAAGCTCCATCTCAGCGGCCAGTTAGGCATCATTCTGCCTCACGATTGGCATACGTACATACGTGAGCAGTACCTCTGCAGCTACAGTGAAACAGTGCAGGACAAGCGGTCCTGGCACGATCTCATGGAAACAAGCTTATTCCTTAACAAGCACTTTAAAGACCTGAAGATGGCCGAGCTGGGTCAGAGGGATGAATATATCACGGATGATGAGGGCGACAGCGACGCAGAGGACCACCATCCGTCCTCTGGCGTCACGGCGGCCAACAACGCCAGAGCACATCGTGGTGTGATGCATCGGGAATCCGTGGCCATGCCTGCTCTCTCGAGGAAGCGAGCAGCAAGTGCAATGGAAGATTCAGACCCAGGGAGAATCACCGAAATTGAAGACGATGACGACGATGACGACGATGGCGAATACGATGACGAACAAGCCGCATATGACGATGTTTCCGATAGCGAGGGAGAGGGAGAAGCAGAAGCAGAGACCGAGTCAGTGGAACCCGCCAGGAAGCCTGTACAGCGTTGCGGCCCTGTCAAGTCCGCCTCGTCAAAAGTACCGCGCCGTGCCGCCATTGTGGATCCAGATGAAATCATGCGGGGCAAAATGTCCAAAACAAAGGAGAGAAATCAGAGACTTGCGGCGAAAAGAAGGATGGAGCACGAATTATTATGTTCGTCGGCGCAGCCGACAGAGGAGGAATGGGCGATGTTACATGCGATGCGGGCGAGGCAGGAGCCCTACTAGACATAGTGGTAGATGAGACTGGGTTGATTATAGGCGGGCGTTGAGAAGATCCCCTGGAATATGACCGAGAAGATGAAAGTTCTGCTCCCGTGCCGTGATCATCAGGATGGAGGTCTTTCCATGTCGTACATCATCTCGTCCGCCATAACGCCTAACATCGAGCATCTTACCAGCAACCCCGCATTTGCAGTGGCCTAAGTCTGCAAGGGCAGAATTTTCTTTCAAACTCAGAGAACATCCGTACAAAGACAAGATAATATGAATCAGTTTGACATCCATCAATAGAGAGCACATGAGGAAGGTGACAATCACGAATTAAGATAGAAACTTCCATCGAAACATACGTATATGTTTGATATTTTAAAAGGAAACCAGTCTATCTGAAATGGGAATCTCGGGAATCTACAGGTAAATTTGGAAGAACAAACTGATATTGATCGGGGTATGGGGTATAAGCAAAAATCCATAGATAGAAATGCGAACAGCCGTGAGTGAAAAGAAAGAGAGACAAGAAATAAGAGACAACTGCCAGAAGAAAAACACCAATGCTGGAAAATAAGACAACGAAACCAATGACCATATGCTCTACTAACTCCAGTTGGACCTAGCACCATCGAACCGGTGTGGATGGATACGCTGCCAGATCATGCGAGTCGTTAAAAACGTCCACGTCTTACTATGTGGCGCCAGGAACAAGTTGCGTCTGTTGCGCAGACCGATTGATGACTGCATGTCCCCGCTGCTGGAGAGTCTTGGGACGGCTTTCACCAGGTTGCGTGATGGGAAGTGAGCCCTGTACGTTGCGCATGTCCCAGGGGTCTGCTAAGGCGATCGATTGTGACAGAAAAGGCGGGGAGTCCTGTACAAATGGGTTGACAGTGCTGGAGCCAGAGTCGCGCCGCTTCCGTGCAGACTGAGGCACTTCTGGCTGCGAAAAGGATTGTCGACGTGTACAAGGACTACTGCCATGGCTCTGGTTGAAGTTTGATGGGAACGAAATTGGAGGCCCAGTTTTTTGTCGAATGGCTGTGGGCCGTGTGGAAAGGTCTTGTCCAGTCTGAGTGCTGATACTGGTACGTCGATGGCTGTTGGATCGAGAAGGGGGCATGGAAGGCATTGGAGGAAGTGCCAAGGGCTGCTGGGAGATTGATGCACGACGACCGAGCGATCGGTCGCCACCACGAGGATCGAAGTACTCGCGGGCGTCTTGCTGGGGGCGCAAAAGGGAATGTTGCTCTTCACGATCGCGAGCTTCTGCAACCTCCCTCTCATTTTGCATACGATGTTCTTCGGCGGCCAAGAGACGGCGCTGTTCCACAAGCTGATCCTGTGTCATAGAGGGCCTTTGTGCTCGATTTACTGGGCTGACTCCTAGCTTAGTTGGAGAAGCCTTGGACTTGTCCTTCTTGCGTAGCTTAGCTTCTGCCTCCTCACGTTCCCGCTTCTCGCGTTCTTTTCGCTCTAGCCGCCGAGTGCTGTCCCTAGCCGCCTGAATCCGGTCACGTTCTTTCTCTGCATAGAACTTCTCAGCTCTCTCGCGCCCCCTGACTAGTGGCCGATCGAGTTCAAATCGTACTTGTTTGGCATTGTCCCTCGCAAGTTCTTCGACGACCTGGCGGCTCAGGGCGTCACGGTCCTCTCGTGTCCTGTCATCCACTTCTTCCCTCTTGCGTCGGTCATCACGGAGTTTGCTTTTCCGCGTGCTGTCTGGTAGCCTAGAGCTAGCATGAGACGATGCAGAACGGCCAACTAGATCACCGTGGTCGACGGGATACCTTCCCTCTGGTGAATGGATTTCGTGAGTACTGTCTCGCGGGGTAACGATGGGTTTACGGTGTGGAACGGATGATTCCAAGGCAGAGACACGAGACGGAGAGGGTGGCTGCATGATAGTGCTCTGGTCTTGAACAATCTTGGGAGAAGGTCTTGCGCTGCGTCGGCTGTCAGGCGATTCGTAATCGAGATCAGAAGTGACACAAAGGGATGGCGGTTGACTTGAGGCATTGAAGGAAGACACGGATGATGTTTGGCGATAGTGATAGCCGTGCGATACTGAAGGCATGTAGCTTTCGGGATGCCCGGAAACAGTTGGTGCAGGCAAGGGAGCATCCGGGAACCCTGTTCGGATGGTGTGCGAAGCATCGGATGCTGGGGAGTCGTCAATCAAGTCGTTCAAGCCAATAGGGCTGGCCATGAGCGATGGCCGCTTATGCGCCTTGGTCGAAACGGTGACGCCGGAGTATCGCTTCCCACTGTCCTTTTTGGAATTAAAGTTGATGATAATGTCCGGCGCGATGGTCTTCTGCCCGTCGCGCGTAGAAGGACGCCCTCCGTTGCTCGAAGGTCTCCGCTGTTGTACCAAATATGTGCCAGCGCCAGTAGGCGTGGGTGTATTGTCGCCAGGGAAGGAGCCGCTCTTGATGTGGTACTCTGATGTCTTCTTCTTCACTTTTGCACACAGCTTTCCGTGCCGCGCCTTGTCACATGGGAAGCGCTCCTCGAACATGGAACGCTTCCCATCTGCGCTGACATAAACACGCTCTTCAATCCGACACATGATGGCGAGGAAGAAACGATGCGGGTAGCAGACAAGTGAAAATGTCGGAGCAGGGGAAGCAGTTGCAGGCCCTCCTCAAGATGAGGTTATGCAAGAAAGATGCAGCCTTCCAGGGCCGAACCAGTGACCATTTAAGTGAAATGCAGGCGCAGACGGCAGCCTAGAAAATAGCGCGCGAGCGCAAAGGCACCAGCCAGCCAGTGGAGGCCGCAGTCATGGGCCGAGCAGGGGAGCGGGGCCGTTGGGGTCCGTTTTGCCTTTATGGGTTGCGCAGCAGTGAATTGCACAGCCTGCCCTTGGGGGCTGCAGCCCAACCAGGTAGATGCATAACGGGAGGACAGGGTCCCAGCGAGGGTGCCTCGAAGATTCGGCGACCGTCGATGGATGAGGTCGCTTGCAATGGCGATGAATTGCTGACGAGAGAACAGGAGAAAAGCAAGGAAGGAAGGAGGGAAGGAAGGATTTCTGATGCCGCCGTCTCGCTCTGGTCGGCGATGATGACGGGTCGTTCGTCGTTGTCGTCGTGCGTAGTATGTACTAGGGCATGTGCTTACCTAAGCCCGGCAAACCACTGGGCATTTGCAGGTCGGCGCCCAATGCAATGCAATGCAATGCCCAAACATGACATGGGACGGGGTGGACATGGCAATCTACTTGCAATACCCTGGTCCTCCATTGTTGCTTGGAGTCAGTCTCTGGCTCGTATTACACGCTTTGGATGCGCTTTGGGGCTCGAGGCCGAGTGTGGCTGGAGGCTTACCTGGCGTGGCGGGAGACTTACCGAGTGTAGCTTGGGGTTGACCGAGTGTGGCTGGAGGTGTGGCTAGGGTCAAGGG
>Ga0182211_1000056_pt1 | contig 28685 bp, 31 predicted proteins | sample G5R1MG_20_FD_129660 | JGI IMG/M metagenome (GOLD analysis project Ga0182211, IMG submission 129660) | Switchgrass phyllosphere microbial communities from Michigan, USA - G5R2_MAIN_03OCT2016_LD1 MG | ecosystem: Host-associated > Plants > Phyllosphere > Phylloplane/Leaf | place: USA: Michigan... | reverse complement strand
TGTAAAGGCTGGGCGAGATGTGTGTACCGGGATAGCGGCCTTGGGTATGGCGACGGCGGCTGGGAGAGAGCGCGACGGCTGGACGGTCGATGGACGACTGGATAAGGGACCTTCTGTTCTCGATCTTCGAACGGTGATATCCCAGTAATCGCCTTTTACCTCGACGTCGACCGCGAGTCTCTGCACACACGCACGCCAATTAGCGACAACATGACCCGCATCTTGTGGCTGCTAAGCGTGCTGGTGCTCGACAGGAAAGGAGCATCAAGGAGGGGGGGGGCAACTTAGACGTGCAAGCCCGCACGCCCAGTATGCGTAGTCCTTGCCTTCCTGCTCTTCCAGAAGACCACGGCGCCCAGGAGCGCTGTCACCAGCCAAAGCAGCATGTTGGTCAACAGCACCCAGACCGAGTTCTTCATGCGCAGGATCCCCTTGTGGTTGTCGCTGCCCTTTGCATCCTCGGGAATGAACATCTTCCCGAAGATGCCAAACGCGACCAAGTAGCACAGAAAGAGGAACGCATCGACGTAGAAGAAGAACCACGCCTTGACCAGCGGCAGCATGAAGACGAGCGCCGTCGCGGCCCCCAGCGCGCCGCAGACCACGGCCCACACCCACTTGCTGTCGACGTATTTCCCGACCTTGCGCGCGCTGTCCACGTCGGTGGCATACAGCCCGATGACGGTGACGCCGAGCACGAATTGGAAGAAGCGAAGGAGAATGCGCGCGAAGCCGGTGATGGAGAAGCGCGACCAGAAGGAGGTGCCCAGTGTGGCTTTTTCGCCCTTGAGCGTGCTACGCGAGAGGAATGGGAAAGCCATGGTGAGGAGAGCTGGAGCACTTGTTGGAGGTTGCGCGACGGAGGCGACCCGGCGGCGGCTTTCTTATGGCGTGCGCTGGCGTCGGGGTGGTGGTTTGGGCGAGGCAACGTCATTGTGCATTGTGACCCTTTCCCCCCCTGGAATGGGAACACCCCGGAACCATGTCGTGGTCCAAGCTTCACCAATCTGCGTGGCGCTTCGTCATGGAGGTGACAGAGTCTCCCACAATCCATGTTTCACGTGCCGCCATCTACTATGTACTATCACTGTCCCTCTTCCATGCCAACAGTATATCCATGTTGCCTTTGCTTTCTGCCATCTGCCAGCACACCCGTCAACATGGACCAGCGCATCGTCATCCGGTTGGACGACGGAGCCGGGCGGGCATAGACATTGTTGGCAAAGAGCGTTTCACGTATCTGTATAGTCCTACCAGGGATTACCTGCTTGTGACGTCCCTTTGGTTTTCTGACACAAGGCAACATCATAGTCCGCTCTAGCTATTCATAACATCAGGAAACTGGATCAGTGGTGACTGCTGTGGAGGAAGAAAGGTGGCTTCATAACGTTTTGCAGTAGGACTATGCTCACAAGTTCACAAAGGCACGTATATATCACTGTATTTGAACAAACACTGACAGGACTCTAGTTGTATCTGCCACTAAGCCCATCATACAAGTTCGGTGCCCTTCAGCAGACTCAAGCACAATTTGTTCAATGGTTCCAAGGAAGCAACTCAGAGCAGTCTGGGCGTTCTGAGGTGTAACAGAAAGCGCTAGTTGTTTTCGTCGAAAGACGTGAGGGCATCTTTGGCGAGATTATCAGCCCCTTCATCGGGGTTAACAGCCGCCTTCGCTACGATTCTGTGGCTGTCCTCTTGCGCGCTCTGCCGAACACCCTTGTTTTCGGCGTTCTTGTTCGCCTGAAAAATTATCTCGTGACTTCCATCCGGGAGTGTGGAACCCTTGTCCGCCCGAAAGTTGTATTTTTTGTCGTTCTTGGAGGTCTTAGATGGCCAGAGTCGCTGGCCGCGTTCCGTATTCACAAGCTTCTGTACAACTTTGTCGACTGGGAGAACGTTAAGAAATTGTTTGAAGGCGGACTTTGAGATAGGAGACATTTTGGAACTGGAAATTGTTTGGTCAGACAGGAAACGAGAAACGCTAGATAGGAAGAGAGTTGTATACCGATAGGCGGGCTATCCTAGTAGATGTTCTTTCGTAATCGGCGTTGTCTGTGGGAAGGCTAGAAATGCTGCTTTGGAGGGACTGTAGGAAGCAGCGGCATCTGCCCTGCTTTATGCAAACACGGTTGTGATTCGGACGAAAGTGTAATACTGAGTCCCGTTTCATATGCATAGAAGGAGTTAAAGCTGAAGATTTACGTAGGCGCTGGGGGTGTCAAATTTATCATTCACTGGCTGCGCAGCCACCTCAATAGGCATCTCCTGTCCTAAAGCGCAAAGGATCTGCAGTATCAACGGCTGAAAGATATGATCACTTGCATCCATAAGACGCCTCTATGTGACAACGCAAGGCCATCGCACAGCCTGGTAGATGGATTGGTGGTGTAGCCGCCAGTAGAGCCGTACTGTAGCGCTGGACGAGATTATTGGCTGCCCCGCGCCAAGGGATTCAACGAGTTGTATTTGGATTCTGGAGACACGAAAGTAGCCAGGCAGTGCGGAGTATAGTAAAGCGGAATCTATCAAGAGCAGGCTCTCAAATCGGACTGCTTCTCTGTGTATCGCAGTAGAGCAGGACCAAAAGCTGCCCTCTGTCACCATAAACACCTGCTTACAAGGCACTCGGCATCTGCCGGGTGGCCGTAGCCGAGGCCCGTGCTGAGCGCACCCCGCTTGTATTTCCTCAACCTGGGTCCTGACTCCTGAAGAAAGGCCACAAGGGCCGCCGGCTTGGCGGCGCGTTTCAAGCTCGTGTGTCGTTAACCTCATCAACTTAGTCCCACTCTTTGTATCTCAGCCTCCATTACTTGCAGGTATCCAGCAATGGCACTTGGTCGAAGCATGTCAAATATCGCAAAGCGGCGCTACTTTAGCTTACTACGTACTTTGAAAGGTAACCGTGCAATGCCCTCCCATCCTCAAACTGATACGAATCCCTTGTTCTGCTACACCAGCGGACGATGGCTATGGAATGAGCGTGAGCAGCTGGAAGCCCGGTATCGACATTTTGACTTGCCCAGTCTTCAGCAAGCCGCCTGCCAAGCTGTCGGTGCAGACAGATGTGTCTCTTTTGAGAAGATTGGCGAAGGCAACTACAACAAGGCATATCGTCTTGAGATGGAAGACGGCCAAAAGGTCATCGCAAAAGTCCCACACCCTAATGCTGGCCCTCGACTACTTACTACCGCATCGGAAGTGGCAACTATGGAGTTTGCTCGGACCATTTTAAATATACCTGTCCCACAAGTTCTTGCTTGGAGCGCTACCGACCAGAACCCTGTCCAAGCAGAGTACATCATTATGGAAGAAGCAAGAGGCTCACAGCTCCACAAAGTATGGCAGGATCTTCCACTGCGGAGGAAGTGTGATATTATTTATGAGATTGTAGACGTTGAAAGGAAACTACTCTCGGTCTCCTTCGAAAAGTAGGAAACAACTTGCCCTGTCGGGGAATTTGCTGCCGGTTTCACTTACACACACTGCCAGATTAGGATCGTTGTATTTCAAGGATAGTGGTATTGCGGAATGCGAGCCGGCTATCGTTGCCTCTGGTCCGCAAGATATCGTCGGTCAAGTCGAATCAACTTATTGCATCGGACCCATCACTAGAAGAGAGTTCTGGGAGAAACAGCGCAGTGAGATGCAATATCAAGGGCCCTGTACGTGTCTAGACGTCTGTTAAACTTGGATTTCCGACTCAAAAAACTTATAGGGACGTCTTCTGTGGAATACCTAAAGTCTGTTGCTCGCCGTGAGATTGACTGGATCAACGCCTATGCGAACCCACAGGAAGCAAAAAAGACTCCATGGCAGTATATGAGTCCACACCAGAATTCTCCAGACGCTCACATAGCGCTGTTACAGAAATTCCTTGCTACAATTCCGTCCATCACGCCCCAAGACCCAGAGCTCGTCTCCCCCAGGCTCTGGCACCCCGACTTCCACGCCGGTAACATATACATCGACGATCAAGCCCGCATATCCTGCATCATCGACTGGCAGGGCGCCTGGACCACCCCGGTCTTCATCGGAGCCAATCCCCCTCTGCTTCTCGACTATGGGATCGACATGCTGTTGAACTTCCCCGAAAACTACAAAACACTCGACGACGCTACCAGAGATAAGCTCAAATACCAGGTCTCTCAGTCCATCTTGATTCAAGCGTACGAAGAATCCACGGCCAAGAAGAACCCGCTCATGTACAAGGCGATGCGGCATCCCCATGGCCAGACCCTCAAGCAGCTAGAGGCTTTTGTCGGCGCTACCTGGGACAACTGTCTCTTTCCCTTGGAGGAATGCTTGATCCGCGTTGAGAAGTGTGTTAACAGAGTTTTTTCCGCTACTTTTCCTGGCTGACCATTGTTACAGCGAGTGGAACCACTTTGGTGCCCGCGAACCATGCCCGTACCATTTTTCAGCAGAGGAGATACGGCAGCACGACGAAGAGTCGGTGTCGTTCAACAAGAGCCAGGAATTGTGGAAGGGGCTGCAAGGCGTCGTAACGGACGAGGGCTATACGTCGAACGAGAGTTTCACCAGGGCTGTCGAGGTGCTTGGGGATTTGCGACGTGTAGGGCTGGGTGACTTGAAGGGCGAGGAACGACGCTGCTTCGACGAGGAGACGCGTTGGGTTGCAGATCTTGAGAGACATGGTATGTAGCACTTGCGCCGTCTCTCTTCTTCAAATTCAGATACTGGCACGGTGCTTGAAGGGAAAACCCCCGACTAGCAAAGAAAGGCAATGTGAAGGCACCGCAGAGCTCTCACTGCCAGCTATGTATAATATGTACCATTGATATTGTGCACGATTGCGAAACCCCCCCATCATTGTAGTGTATGTGAAGAGCAGCCATGTCGATTCATCATCACATGCATCTACGGCGAAGAGTACTTGTAGCCATACTCCTCCTTGGCCGCTTTGATCTGCGCCGCCAACTTGTGCTCCTTCTCCGCAAACTCCTTGTCATCCTTGAGCTTCTGCAGATACGAGTCGTTGCCAAAAGGGCTCTTGCCCGTGAGATCAAGGCCCCTTTGCACGGCCGGGCGAGCCAGCACACGCTGCCACCATGCCTTCACGCTGGGGAATGCATCCAGGTCGACGCCCGAGAATCGCAGCATGTGGATCCAGCCGAAACTGGCAATGTCGGCGATGCTGTACCGGTCGCCGACGAGGTAGTCGTGGTCCTGGAGTTGCTTGTCCAGGATACCGACGAGGCGCTCCGTCTCGCCCGTGTAGCGCTGCATGCCGTAGGCGATGCGCTCCTTGGCGAAGCGATTAAAGTGGTTGGCTTGGCCTTGCATGGGGCCGAGGCCGCCGTGCTGCCATGCAATCCATTGCTCGGCGCGAGACACATCGAGAGGGTCGGAGAAGCTGAACTTGTGCTCGGGATCGTAGTGGCGTGTGAGGTACGCAAGGATGGCTTCGCGAACAGACAAGTCGTTGGGGTGAGTTGGAAACCAACAGCGCCAGAATAGCGAAGCTTACCTGCACCTTCTTGCACCGCAAAGCCGCCTTGGTCGTGATCCACAATGACGGGAATGCGTCCGTTCGGACCGAGCTTGGTGAACCAGTCCTCCTTTTGGATGTTCTGGCTGATGTTGATGCTCTGCCAAGTGTACTCCTTTCCGTAAGCCTCTTTCAGCTCCTCTAGGAGGATCGAAGCCTTCCAGCCATTGGGGGTACCGAAAGTGAGCAACTCAATGCCCTTGCTTGATTTCAATCCAGTCGGTCGCTCGTCCGCCATGTCGCGCTGTGTTTGGAAGAGAGACGGTGAGGTATGAAATGCTTTGAGCCCAGATTGCTGTTTCAGGCCTGTGAAGAAAGCTCGACGAGTGTGTCTGAGCTGCGTGGAGATGGGAGGACGTAATATGTACATCAGAGCTCTAGTGCGTCATGGAGGGGTGGTTGCAAAACACTGTGCTTACAATTGCTTGCTTAACAATCGTGACGTGGCCCTTCCATCAACCGCTTGCGATACACGAGCGGCCGTAACTAATCAGCATTCCTGATCTGGCGTCTACCAAGCTGAACACAGCAAGCATGACAAATGCCCAGGGGATTGCCTCAAATACTCACGACCCGCTGTCCACAATAAAATCATGTCTCCTATCTACAAATTCGAACACCTAGCCGCCTTCCTCTGCTTCAGGTTAAACAGGGGTCGAATAAAAGGATGGACAAGATTTCCGAGTGAAATCCATCATGCTATTGGAAATACGAAGACTAGCTGAGCCACTTGTCTACTCGGACCAAAGAGTAAAGATACGATAAACCCCTAGCACGATCCAATGGTGCAACCTTGATCATGTATGTACGCCGTAGACACATAAGGAAGCTCATGCTTACACCCCTTCTGGTGTTCATGCCCGCCTGTGCCTTGGCCCGAGCAGGAAATCATCCATATCCAGGGTCAATGCCTGGAGTTGACGCTTAGATACCGCTTGTCTGCCACGCGAGCTGATACCCAGCGTCAACACGACAGAAGAACAAAAAGGGGGTAATTTTGAGAGTCAGATATTCTCTCTTACCGAGCCCTGTCACCTATTCCCGTAGGCGATGATGCAATGCCTGACTGCTCTGACCTTTGTGGTATCTGTTGGCACGCCGCTCGCCTGCTCGTCTGCGTTTTTCTACAGCGGGCATATCATTAGCATCGAGCGTCAATGAAGAGAATGCTTCCAGATGCCGACGACTTCAGCATCTCACCTGCGCCGACTTCTGTCGCCACTCGCTTGTTGTGCTGCTTGCTGAGCGGCCTCGTGCCCAAGTTCTGCCCGGAGCGCCTTGAGTTTGTTCTCCGTCTCCTCTCGCTTTTTAAACTCCTTCTCCAACTGCTTATCGACCTCCTCAACCTTGCTCTTCAGCAGGTCGATGAGCGCCTGTTCTTGTTCCTGGCTAAACGGCACGTCTTCCGCACCCTTTTCAGGAAGTTGGGCACTCCGTTCACCATTAGGCATGCCGCGCTTCATGCGCCCATTGGCACCCAAGGAGGCCTTCTTAGAGCCGCCTTTGCCAGCTGGAACAAGGTGGTTCCACTGGTCTTCTGCGGTAAGGGCATCGAAGAGAGCCTCCGTGGGCTCGTTGAACTGCACCACTTCAAGAAACTCGCTCCTTACACAGCCTGTGCGCTCTTGTTCAGCCTGCATCTTGTCATCGCCGTATTTCTCCAGCTGTAGGAAGTGCTGCCTGTATTGCGCCTTCTCGCCACTAATGGGCTGGAAGTGCAACCTAATGTCGATGCTAAAGCCTCCCCATCCTGTCTCGGTGACCTCGAAGGGTGGGCTCTCACAGGTGCGTAGCGGGTTCTCGTATGTGTTGAAGATCTTGAATTGCACTTTGTTGAGCCAGGTCGTGAGCGCGGGATCGCCTTCGGGCTGACGAACATAGACAGTCCAACGCTTGGTGTGGTCTTCGGGAACGCCTTTGGGGCGGTCGGGATGGCCTGATGGAGGTAGTTGCCAGGCTTCGGAGCCGATTACTAGAGACATGAGCCGATGATCGAAGCTTGTATATACGCGGCCTCCTACTGATGTTTCGGCTCACTCGTTTTCCCTGGGATGTGTCAGTACGCGCAGGGCTGGCGTGCTTGAGGACTGCTCACTTTTACGCGCTTGTTGGCAGCGGGTGCGGGCATACTAATGTATTGCGCCGCGGGGTACGCTCACTTCGGAAGCCGTCTAAATCAGAATGAATGGTTGTAGAGCAGGGAATATGCCAGCACATTCAAGCAGGCTTGGGCGTGCTAACGTGCAGTCGCGGTGGGGTGTGTAAATGGAAATGGAGCGAGTGGTTTGGTTGTCGACAACTGGAGCCGCAGCCACGCTAGTTATGGCGACTGCCGGGGGTCCGCAATCAGACCCTTGTCCGCCATGTGTGAGCCAAGAGTGACATCAACACTCTCAAGTTAGCATCGCCAACCAAGCAATTTTCGCCATCGCTCGTTACCACGACACCGCCATTTACTTTTTCGCAAAATGGCAACGGCAGCAAGGAAGAAACTTGTTGTCTGCGGGGGCAACGGCTTCTTGGGTGAGCAATGGACCGGCCCGTCTTACAAGCTTCATCATGCGATGGGAGCCCCGGATTAGAACAAAATAGCTAATTCAAGGACAGGGAGTCGTATCTGCAAGGCCGCTGCCCACAGAGGCTGGTCTGTAACCTCCATCTCGTATGCTGTGCCTTCAGTATCTCCGATCTACAGAGGCTGATGAAAGCGACCCAGACGCTCCGGCACACCCCACTGGTCTTCAGTTTCCTCTTCTTCCGAGCCCCCAGACTGGTCCGCCAATGTATCCTGGCTGAAGGGCGACGTCCTCGATCCGTCTTCCTACACACATCATCTTGACGGCGCGGATGCGGTGATACACAGCATGGGCATCCTGCTTGAAGCAGACTACAAGGGAGTTATAAGTGGCAAGGAGAGTCCCATCAAGGGACTGCAAAGAGCTTTCAGCGCGACCAAGGCAGGAACACAAAACCCTCTTGATAGGAAAGAGGGGGAGACGTTGCGACCGCAAGAAAGCGATGGGCAATTGACGTATGAAGTTATGAACCGGGACACTGGTACCAACCCCCTCATGCACCATCTTTTTCCATGCAATCAAGATAAGGCGTGACTATGTTACTAACGAAGGTTGCGGTAGCATTGAGCCTCGCAAAAGAGTCCGTACAGAGGAAAGTTCCGACATTTCTCTATATATCCGCCGCTGCCGGGACACCCATCCTTCCCGCCCGCTATATCACGACCAAGCGCGAGGCCGAGTCTCTTATTTCCACTACATTCCCCACAATGCGCACCATTTTCATACGCGCACCCTTCATGTACGACAGCTCTCGCACTTTCACTCTGCCAATTGCCGCAGCAGGTGGAGTAGCAAGTATGATCAACAGTGCCGTGGGCGGGCGCTTGACCTGGCTGATGGGAGCTGGGGGGATTAAGCCGTTGAAGGCCGATTTGGTCGGCGAGGCGGTCATCGAAGCACTGGATGACGAAGAGGTCAGGGGACCGGTGGAGGTGCCGGAGATAGAGAGGCTCGGGACTAGGGCATGGAGAAAGAACATGTTGTGAGAAGTCAGTCTCAAAGACAAAAGGCAGAATATTGCAAATATTAAGGAGAGCAAGTTCTTTGGGGAGATTCAAGTTGGGCCAAAGGCGGATGTACAACCGTGAATTATTATACAAACGTTAGGGCTCACGCAATTTTCGAAATGGCCGGTACAATTCTTCCATGGATTCGTAGCTACGATTTGTATCTGTCTTCAAATTAGCACATGGTCCATGTGCCCACTTGCGTAACGCTTGAACATGATCGCTGCCTCAGTGCTCTCTTTGATCCTCATAATCGCCTGGTAGCAGAGCTACAAGTGATTGATCAGTGACGCTGATGATTCTAAACACCATTGCACCGGTTGTCTCACGGAGAACCAGGTCCAACGGTCATCCAGAAAGGCGCCGAGCTTTTCTTCGTCATGGCTGGCCTCTCACAGTGGAAAAGTGCCACATACCTTTTCTTTGGAAAAACAGCTGTACGCGCCCTAAAAGCACGCCCAGAACCAGCAATCTCACCGTTGGTTTGTAAGTCTGGAATCGCGTTTCCATTGGGAGAGCATTCATTTCTTTCGACTACCCTGACTGACGAGTTTCTTCTTCATATGTTTGGGCATCTTATCCCTTCTCTTGTCCCTCTTCTGTTCTTTGATTGCCTTCTTATGCGCAAGCTTCTCCTCTTTGTCCATGTGCTTTTTACCCCTGCTTTGGCCCTTTTCGAATAAGCTCTGATCAACATCACTTCCATCTTCGCTACCGTCTTCGCTATCCGAGTCTTCGGCGTGAGAATCGTCAGATTTGCTCTGTGCATTGACGACCTTGTCAGGAAGCAAAGATTGATACGGTAAATCAGAGGCCTCGCCTCTGTGTACGAGTTCAGCATCGCGCTCAATGTCGTAGACTTGATCAAGGGTCTGTGGAATATATGTGTTGCGGAAGATTTCGTCTCTTTCATCCTCCATTTCTCTACCCTCTTCCGTCAATGGCTCCTGCCTTGCCATGACTTGTCGCACCAAGTCCTCGATTTTCCCCAACTCTTTCGTGTCCTTCGCTCCAACATCGCTTGTCACCACAGCAAATGCCTTGCGCTCACTCAGCGTCTCGACGTTACGCGAGCGGAAGAAGTCCGACACGTTCTTTATGTCCATGCGCAGGAACTCGAGAGAGCGGGGGTGGTCATGTTCAACGGCCTGCGAGACGTCGATGAGCCACTGCTTGTTTTCGTGGAAGAGGATGTTATATTCGCTTAGGTCCGCATGCACGAGACGGCAGGTTTGGTACAGGACGCGCATGTAGCTCAACAACTGCACATACAAGTTGATCCACTTCGAATCCTCCTCTTCGGGCGATAGATTCTCGAAACGCACGTCTTTCAGCCGTGGTGCGGCCTTGCCTTTTCGGTCGCCAACAAAACCCATGACTAGGACGTGATTGCGTAGCGCGATCGGTTCAGGAGAAGGGATACCGGCGTCGTGGATACGGGCGAGATTCCTGCGCTCTTTGTCTGCCCACATCTTGACCATGGCGCGGTTGTTGGATTTGTTGTAGCCTTGCCTGAAGCGAAACTCGCCCTCGACATACTTGGCGCGATCTTTGAAGACGAGAATAGAAGTCTTGTAGACCTTGACGGCGCGGTGGACGACCTCTGCGGCTGCGTCTGAGGGCTCATTCAGGGCGTGGTAGACGTTCGCCTCTTTGCCTGTGGAGATGACGCCGTGAATCTCGGAAATAGAGCCGCGGTTGATGAGCTGAAGCAGAATCATCTGCGTCCGGCGGTCCAGCACCTGCTCTGTGGTCGCACGGTCGGCTTTGTCCTTGTCGCGTGCATTGCCGCCGGTTGCACCTGTGGCCTTGCCGGTGAGGCGGATTTTGCTGGCATGCTTGGCCAGCGAGGCGACCTGGTCGTCTATCGAGGCGTTTGTGTTGGCCGACGGCTTTTGCGGGTTCGCCTTAGGCTTCCGATCGGCAGGGATGGTAGCGTCGTTGAGTTTGCGCTGGCGGTTGTACAATTTGGTGAAGTCGTTGGGATCGCCAGCGATCAGCTCGGGCACGATTTCGTCGTCGTCACCCGAGCCCACAAAGAGATCTTCAATGTCGTCATCCGTGTCATCGGGTGCTCGACCCAGAGGCTGCTCGGGCTCTTGTACTGCCGCCATGACGGGCGATGTCTACGGACAACTACTGGGTGGGCTGGCGTGGTGACGGGCAACGAGAAAAGTCGGCTCTCTTTGGGCAGAAGCGCGGAGGGGCAAAAGCGGTAGGCGCTGAGCCCACCCACCTCTCTTCCACCGATGGCATCACGACAACCACCACCATGATCTTTCGCGACGCAGAAGCTATCTGTCTACCATGTATCTCCGTGTTGACTACGCACATGCGACGAGACCTGCCTGCCATGGCAAAATTGCCGCGGAACGGGCTTGTGTCTCGCTCCCTGCACCGCACACCGTCGGTTCGTGTAGCAAATTCTTCGCAGCGCGTGGACCAGAATAGGATCGGATGCTGCGGGATCCCTTCGTGTTGGCGGGGACTGTAAGGCAGCCCCGAGTACCTAGCAGAGGCCAGGTCTGAAACAGCTGCCCACGAAAATGTCGGGTGCAGACCGCGGACCGTCGGCGTCAACCAACGCAATCCATGGCCTCTCGGGATTGGCCGTTATGTGGCGGCAAACCAATCGCGGCCTGTGGATGGGCTCAGGGACCCCAAACGCTGCGGCTCGGGTGGTAGATGATACCCAGAAAAGCAGAAAACACTTTGTGGCACGGCTCGTCGCTGATAGGCGTCGTCGTCATGGCATTCGAAACAGGCCAGGCGGTTGGTACATCTGACACGCCCTAGTCTCCACTCCGTCCTCTTGAAACGCATCAGGAGAGCAAAGAAACAACTGCTTGGCCATTCAGGGCAGCTCCGCCTTCAAAGCCAACCAGCATGGCGCACGGAGATTGTCGACTGCGGCGCGGATCTGTTATACCCACTCAGTGCTCCTGCATTCCAACTTTCTCTCCCACTTCTTTGCCCTCCGCACCTTGCCCTGGCCTTGCATCGTGCGCTCATCTGTTACTGTTTTGGCCGCAGGACGACCTCAATTTGAATCGTAACCTCGTCCTTTTTGTCCATCCGTTTCATTCATTAATTGCCTTTTGTTGGTACAGCGTCTCGGCCTTGGCCAAGTCCACAACATCGGATCCATTCACCTTCTGCGAAGAGCTTTTCTACAACCGCGTTAAATATACCTACAGGCTGGCGCACGTCCAAGGACAACACTAAGATCCTCGCATCTACCAAAAGAATCAAGGAACCTCTTGAAAATGCGCTGCACCTCATGTGTGGCTGCGAGCGCGTTGGTCGCCATCACCAGCGCCCAAATAGTTACCGACTGCAACCCCATGAAGAAGACCTGTCCCAACAACCCCGCTATACCCAAAAACTGGGACACGGACTTTACTATCGGAGAGGATGCCATGAAAGGCTGGAAGCAAACTGCGGGCAGCCTGACGTACAGCTCCGAAGGTGCTGAGTTCATTATTGCACAAAAGGAAGACTCGCCCACCATTGGCAGTTCAGCCTACTTCCACTACGGCTACGTCGAGGTTGTCATGAAGGCAGCTCCTGGTGTCGGTATCGTGTCCGCTTTCGTTCTCGCGTCTGACGACCAGGACGAGGTTGACTGGGAGTGGATTGGTGGTGTGGATAGTCGTGTTCAGCTAAACTATTATGGTGAGTTTTCCATGAAAAATTCATGGGTGATACATGCTGATTCGACAACAGGCAAGGGAAACACGACTACTTACGATCGTATGACCGAAGTCCCAGTCGCCAACAACCAGAACGCCTTCCACAGCTATGCACTCAACTGGACGTCAGATTCGCTTACCTGGATCGTGGATGGCAAGCCTACCCGCACCCTGCACAAAGCTGATGCCAATGGTGGCAAAAGCTATCCTCAGACTCCGAGTAACATTCGTCTTGGCAACTGGCCTGCTGGTGACTCTGACCACGAGGGCACTCGTGTGTGGGCAGGCGGACACGTAAATTATAGCAAAGGGCCCTTCAAGATGATTGTTAAGTCGATCAAAGTCATCAACTACTCGCCTGGCAAAGAATATCAGCGGACTGATAAGACTGGAAACTCCGATTCCGTTAAAGTCATTGGCGCTGCCACGAACAGTACTCCTATTAAGGCCTCCTCAGCCCCAGACGACTCCAACTCCTCAGACCCAGACTCAGATGCCTCAAAAAACCCAGACGCAGACGCCTCAACAAACCCAGACGCAGACGCCCACAAAGCTCGAAAAGCCCGAGGAGCTCCAGGCGCCCAAGAAGGATCAAAAGCACCAGGTGTACTAGACGCATCATGCACACCAAAGGCGCCAGACGCACCAGAAGCATCGGACGTACCAGACGTGTCAGAAACACCAGAAGCACCCGAGGCAGCATACGAACCAGAAGCCGCAAACGAACCAGAGGCATCAGGTGCACCAAACACATCCAGCGCACCAGACGCGCCAGAAGCTTCAGACGCACCAGAAGCTTCAGACGCACCAGAAGCACCAGCCGCATCAGGGGCTAAAAAGAGTTCCTGTGGGCACGGAACAGTCACTGTCACCATCACGGCTGCTCCGCCCCCGGTTACCAACGCGCCTCCTGCTACTTTCACCACGGAGTACCCAGCCGTGTCCATGCCCAGTATCGAAACGCCAAGTAGTTCAGCCACGGTCCCCATCGTCACCTCTGCGCAGTCTCCTGTTTCGCCACTCCCCCCCTATCCCACCTCGGGCATCGAAATCGACACCAGGCCCCCACCTTCCGTCACAGACCCCCGTATGGTTACCAGCGCGCTGCTACCCAGCAGTATTTTCGAAAGCGCGACCCTTTCAGGCTATGTTCCCGAGTTCACTGGAGCTGCTAGCCACAAGAAGGCAGGCCTGTTTGCCGGTGTTGTGGCAGGCGCTGTGGTATTTGCTATTTAAGTGCAATAGCGTTGGATCTGCATGATAGACTGTTGATAAATTAGACAAGGGAGAGGCACTAGTAGGTTGTTGTGCGAACTCTGGATGTAAATAGTTTTGCAAGGCGTGTCTGTGTTGGATATACGCACCTTGATCTACACGTGCTTGTAGATGAGCGAGGGGGAGGCATTGGTGTGGGTGGCAAGTGTTGATGCGATGTACAGTACTAGGTCAAAAGTGCTGCGCGCGAAGCGATTCCCTCACCAAGCTACACCAAAATGTTATGTTTTTATTATTACAATTACTCCACAACCATATATTATAAAAAACTATAAATCTAGAGTATTACTCCTGACTACCTATATTCCTATTCTATTATAAAGATTTATTAATGAATTCTATAGAAACTACGTGGTCTTAAGAATAATCTGAAGGTCTCTAAAAAATCGCTAATATTTTGATTTTCCCATACAAATTAAGCGAAAACAGGGAAAATCACAGATTTTTCAACTTTACTCCTTTGCTACGCGTATTATATATATTTATTTTAATTCTAAGTAGCTAAGATCTGTTATCTATGCTATTTATTTATATTCCTGAATTTTAAGATAATTTAAATATGTGGGTGTTGCTCTACAAGTGCGTGAAAACAGGGAAAATAGGTGTATTTTGGCCTAGGGTGCAGCACTTTTGACATGCGACTGTAATCAATCCAGTCGTGGCACCGGTCCGCATAAAGCGTGCCAGCTACAGGACGTAGTTATTGGGTTCACTTTTCCTATTCCAAGATTGAATTTGCGTGTATGAATCTCAGATTCGGCGGTGTGGTATGGATACTATGCATATAGGACCTTGGTATAGTCAGCTCTCTATGCGGCTAGCGCCATCTTGCCAGCGTGGCGATCGACGCCACCACCCGGGCCCCTGCTTTGTGCGCTTTGCGTTGCTCAAGGGGAAAATCACTGCGGGATTGCCCGCGCTTAGCACTCGTGCTCGGGCGAAGTTGAACAAGTTTCCGTAGCAGTGGCTGAGTAGGATGGCTATTATCGATGACTCTTCACGGCGGTAGGTTCTGCATTCCCCCCCCAGTGAAGCCGTCCCTCGCGCTATGGCTCTCAACCCTCAGTCATCACTGCAGCTGCTGTGCAACCCCTACCGACCTACCTATACTGGGCGTCATGCCAACGAACACTTCGGAACGTGGCTTTTGCTTGAACGAGCCAGAGAAACGGCCCCGTGGGAAAACACTTTTTCTTCGGTTTGCTCTGAAACATATGCAGGCTGTTTGATATTGATTTCACAGCCTTGTCCAGCGTTTGCGACCCAAAGGATCGAAGCTGCGGCCGTTCTGATATCCTGGCCTGGCTTCTCTGTTTCGGTAAGCTAGGCTCGATTTCTACTTACGAGGGGCCTACCACGCGCGACCAGCATCCTCTACACGTGAACATGTACTCTGTCTGGAGCCTGGACCTACCCTTGCTGGTTCCATAATGGCACGTCAGTTCTATTCTTGTTTCCAACCAGGCGCACTGAAGCATAAGGCTGCAGGAAGCTAACGCGAATCGTCATGAGTGCGACCACGATGGGCAATGGGCTCAGCCGCACGCGGATGGTTATAATTCCAGTCGATGCGCTCACTTTCTTTTCGAGGCTGTCGCTCCGCACACAGCAGCATCTTCCAACTCCACAGCAAAAGTCGAAGGACGCCCTCATGGCTATCACACAGCACTTTCGACGGACGAAAAAGACGACCTCGGCCTACACTACTGAACCAACTACGAGATCCACAAACTTCTACTCGTTGTTCGCTTCCAATGCCGTGCTTGCGGCGCTATCTATTTCCAACGTCGCGCTGATCAATTCAGCGGCCGGTTGGTCACTCGACCAAAAACGCAACGCGCGCAGTTTCCAAATAGAATGGTCCGGGAGTGCCACGCCTCTGAATGTCGAGCCTAAGCGTCTGTGGGTGGGCCAGGTGTATGCGAGCGATGCCGCTGGGTGCTATGGACTTTTGCTGGCTGTGTTTGGGATGTTTACCGCTTGGAGGGCGAGGAACGCAGGCCGAGTAGGTTTTGACCGTAGAGTAGCTTGCTGCGAGAGGTTGCTGACTCCTGACAGGCTTTGAGGAGTCTCACAGCCCTAGCTGTCCTCCAGTTCATCGCCATCTGGTTCACAACATCAGCCCTCATCTTCGTTTTCGTCGTCACCTATCGAACCACCGGCCGACGTATTCGCGAGCCAGTAGCGTCCAACAACATTGGCGTCAACTACCCCGAGTTCACATGGACACCAGAAACGTGGATGAAAGCCGTCCTCGCTCTGCCGTGGGTGGATGGTAGCAAACGCAAGGAGGTGGACAGCAAGGCCACGGAGATGGCTGCTTGGCGCTGGATGCTCGTTCCCATGCTTGTCGTGGACTGCGTTGCATTCGGTGTTACCTTGGGGGCTTGGCTGAAGCAACGGAGGAGTGTGACAGCTCGGATCAGCTCAGCCCACTCGGATGAGAAATAAGAGAGGGTTGTTGGCCGAGATGCGACACGACCTCATGGTACACGGGGTCGTTGGGCGGCGATCATGGCGAAGATGCATCCGTAGAAGTTATCCTAGTAATAGCCGGCACGTGATTCGCTTGCACGCGGAGGGCAGCATGTGAAAAAAGGGTGCACGTCGAACGCTAACCCGGAGCCAATAACGTACAACGCTACTCGACAGCCACCCGAAAACGCTTTGTAGGTCACGAGGATACGAGCATGGTGAAAGGCGCATGCTCGCGCCCTGCCTGACGGCTTGTCGTCCCGTGGGAGGTACGCTCACGCCGAAGCAATTCCCCCGTCGCTCGCGAGAAGCTTTAGCGAAACGCAGCAGACGTCGGCGCATCGCCCACGACCCGACCCGCCCGCAAAAAAGCGTAGTCACGCAGTGGACTGCCTCCGTCACCGGTGCATACCACACCTACTTAGCCTCGACGTCGTTCTGGACACGCGCACAGGTCTCCAGACTAGCCCCTCTTGCTGGAATACCGGGGCCGCAATCGCGTGGTCACCGGCTCCTCTCGACTGCCTTTGCAGGACTACATAGTACAACCCCACGTCCATACACCCGCCATGGGCTGGCTTCTCTACCTCGCCGCCATGCCAGCTGCACTCGTCGTCTTCATGCACGCGCTCTCGCTTGTGCTCCCCAAGCGGCTCGCACAGCTCGTCCACTACTACGCCTTCCTCATCACCGCCTTCTTCGTCATGATGAGCTGTGCGGCCTACGGCGTCGTCGTAGGCTGCATTCTCAGGGCCGTAGGCTATGGTGGCCTGATCCAGTGGACAGTTTCGCGGTCGGCCAAGTGGAGCATGTGGGCCATCACTGGCACTACCTTTCGGGTCACCGGCAGCGTCAAGCGCAACGGAGGCATTAGCGGAGAGGACGCGCTGAAGGAGAGGCCTGCTGTGTTTGTGGCCAATCACCAGACGTACGTAATTATGGGCTGGTTGTCTCTGGCTATCTCCGCTACGGCTCCATGAAGCACTTGCTTGTACCAAAGGATGAGCAACGCTGATAGACTTCCAGAGAACTCGACATCCTCATGCTGGGTTGCGTCTTCCCCAAATACACTTCCGTCACGGCGAAGAAGTCACTGAAATACATACCTTTCCTGGGCTGGTTCAGTATGTGTTCAGCACCGCCTCACCTCCATGAGCATGTACTCACCTTCCCCAGTGGCCCTCTCCAAGACCGTCTTCATTGACCGCGCAAACCGAACCACTTCTCGTGCCGCCTTTGACACCGCCGCACAAACAATGAAGCACACGCGGCAGAATGTTTTCATTTTCCCCGAGGGTACACGCTCCTATGCATCCACACCTACTCTCCTGCCCTTCAAGAAGGGCGCATTCCACTTGGCCGTACAAGCACAGGTGCCCATTGTGCCCGTCGTATGCGCAAACTACAGCCATGTCCTCAATGTCAAGAACAAGCGGTACAATGCGGGCACCGTCGATGTCACAGTCCTGCCGCCCATCAGCACGGCTGGCAAGACCGCAGACGATGTCAATGACTTGCTAGAACAGACGACTGCTGTTATGATGGAGGAGCTCATTCGCCTGTCGCACGTTTCGGGGACAGGTAACGGCGAGCCACTACCGAGGGCGTCGGGTGTTGACCGGTCGCGGGATGAGCTCAGAAAGAGAGCCTGAACTCAACAAACGTTGGCAGTATTGGCAATGCTGCCTTGCATACGGCGATTGGCGTAGGGAGGTCCCACGCATCTTGATATCCTAGAAACCTGCATAGCATGGGCCGATCCACCTCTAGAAATACCACCCGCATCATCAGTCTACGAATCGCTATTTTTCGCACGGCCTGTTTTGTGATTGCAGCCAAGATCGTATCGAAAAGTATTGTTCTCAAGGTACGTACTTGGCAGGCGGTTCGCCGAATATCGGCTACCGGTGATAATACTACCTAACCCCTCACTCTTATTCGGGGGGCATCGTATCCCCCGCACCATGCGTGGGTCTTGGTATATTTTGATACCGAAATGAAAGAAACGAAGGTACCTATCCCAGCACGCCGTTCCTCCCGCTTTTCTCTCTCGTTCGTTCGCGTGTCACCCTCGAACTCTGTGTTTCCCCGCGAAGTTAGGGCAAGAGTAGAACAAAAAGAACAAAGAAAGTGAAATCAATGGCCACACCCCCCCAAGTACCACATGATGCGGCAACGAGCAAAGCGCAGGCCTTCCATGTCCAGAACAAAGTCGCCATCGTGACAGGCGCAGGCTCCGGTAACTAACCTATCCTGAATACCCGGGTCTTTTGTTCTCTCGATCGATGCCTAACACGATCCCCACCAAGGCATCAACCTCTCGTTCGCAACACTGCTCCTCCACCGCGGCTGCAGCGTCCTCATCGCCGACCTCTCGCTCCGCCCCGAAGCCCAAGCCCTCATCGCCAGGCACGCCAGCCCCGCCGGCGGCGGCACTCCCCGTGCCGTATTCGTGCAGACCGACGTCACGCAATGGCCCCAGCTAGAACGCATGTTCGCCGTCGCCATGCGCGAATTCGGAGGCGTCGACATTGTGTGTCCTGGGGCGGGCGTGTACGATCCGTACTGGAGTAGGTACATTCGTATTTTTTGCTTCCTTATCATCTTTGCCCGTGATTCTTTTTTCTAAAAAAAAAAACAAAATAACAGGTAATTTTTGGCATCCTCCCGTCTCCAGCAGCAGCAGCAGCGCGCCCTTGAAGAAGAGCGAGAGCACCGACGCCCCGACAGCCAACCGCTACGCAAGCCTCGACATCAACCTCACGCACCCCATCCGCACCACGCAGCTCGCCCTCGCCGCCTTTCTGAACCCGCCGCCCGGCCGGGAGAAGCCAGGGCCGGCAAATCCGAAGCGCGTCGTGCTCGTAGGGAGCATAGCGGGACAGATAGCGAATCTGAACACGCCGATTTGTACGTGCAGATTTCTTTCCTTTTTTCTTCCTCTTTTTTTTTCCCTTTTTTTACACATGGGTGTAGTAGTGTTCGTTAGCAAGCACGTTTTAGGAGGGAGTGGGGTTTGTTTTCCCACTTTCTAGTTGGCTGTTTTCTGCACTTGTTGGTTAAGACGAGAGGGTTCAAGTCCAAAACGTCCCAACTACAACAGGGAGAAAAAAACATAAGAGGTTCCAAAACACACACACACACACACACACACACACACAATCATGCTAACCACGATCCATGGGGAATGCAAATCAATAGATGTAGCCGCCAAACACGGCATCACCGGCTTTATCCGCTCGCTGGCGGCGCTGGAGCCGGCGCTGGGGATCCGCGTCAACGGCGTGGCGCCCGGCGTCATCAAGACGCCGCTTTGGACCGAGCACCCGGAGAAGATGAGCTTCCTCGACGAGGCCAAGGATGTGTGGGCGACGCCGGAGGAGGTGGCGGAGGCCATGGTGCGGTGCTTGGAAGACGAGGACCTGGGCGGTGGTACCATTTTGGAAGTGGGTGCTCAGCAGACGAGGAAGGTCGAGGCGTTGAATGATCCGGGGCCGAGTGGAAGGGGGCACACGGTGAGTAAGTTGACAGAGGGATATCGTGAGGTCTTTGAGTGGCTGGGGACGGAAGGATGGGGTGTAGGAGGGCAGTAGAGGAGGCTTTTTGTTGGTTGCCCGGTACACATCATGTAGACGAACAAGTGGAAGTAAGGAAGGTCAATTCAGCTACATTCATGCGCTACACAGCGTCCCTAAGGGGAAAAAAATGAATGGGTGACACGGCGGTGTTCCAGTACGCTAGTTGGAGATGCCAATGACACCACAGGCAGGACGTGGTCCAGCGTTACCCGTCTTCTTCGACTCCTCGTGGCCGCCCCTGCCGAGGTCATCGGTGCCGCCATGGACGACGATGGTGCGCTGTACCCATGTCAGATAGGCTCTCTCCACCATTCCTTCACACTAGGCAGGCAAAGCAAGATCCAGAGGCAAACAAAATCGAAGAGAAAAACGTACACCAACGACGCTGTCCGGGCCGATCAGCTTGATCAACCTATCGGTAACGCCGCCCTCGGCATTCCCCTGGCCGTCCGCCATACAGTTACCCAAGTCACCGACATGGCGCTCGTCGTCTTCGGGGGCACCGTGGGTTTTGTTGTAGGGGTTGACTGTGCAGTACCACCGCCGCCTGTCAGTCTGTGCCAACTTCCAACCTTTTCTCGCCCCAGCACCCTACTCACAGTGAGGTCCGGCGCTCGTGCAGCCGTTGGTGTTGTCACCAAAGGCGTGGACGTGCATGCCGCGCTCGGCGTTCGCATCGTTGCCGGTAATGCTCCATGTAATCTTGGTGGGGGAGCTCTCGTCGGGCTGCTCAAAAGTCACGGTGCCCTTGACGTTGGAGTCGCCACGCAGAACGGCAACTAATGAGAAAGACGCCGGTCAGCTTGTGCCTCGTACGGTACGGCGGCTAGGGGTAGGGATGTGGGAGTAGGGGCATGGCCATCAAGGTGCCGTAGGGAACAAGTGCTGATTGGCGTGTAGTCGCCGTCGCCGTCGGCTGTCGTGGAGAGAATGTGCTCAATCCCACGCATGCGTACCCCACCTTGCCCAAACCAGGCAAGCCGCGTGCCGCATCGAGGGAGACGGTAAGGTAAGGTAATGTACAATGGTAGTACGTACCAGCTTTGACCATTTTGACGTTGGAACTTGGAGACTTGGGCTTGGTGGCAGGCAATGGGTGGGCAGAGGGTCTACCAAGGGCAGAGGGCAGAGAGGAGGGGCCAAGGGTGGTGGAAGTAGTTAGCGCCGCTCCGAGGCAGGTGCGGGGCCGTCGTTCTCATCACGCTTCGCCACTCGCATTGCACGTTGATCATCGTCATCATCTCGAGGGCTTTGCTTGAGTTTCTTCATCATGCTATGTATTTTTCATTCGCAATACAGGAGCTTGGGTGTCACGTAGCCGTGATGGGTACGCATCCTCTATGCCTGGATCTTCTTGCGCAAGATATCCTTGAGCGTCACAGCATCGGCAGCGAATTTCGAGATGCCCTCGCGCAGCTTCTCCACGGCCATTTGGTCCTCGTTGAAGTAGAAGCGGAACTCGGCCTCGTTGTTGATGTAGCTCTTCTTCTCCAGGTCGAGCGAGCTGGCCTTCTCGGCGATGAGCTTCTGGGGGACGTCGTCGTTGGAGTTGTACAGCTCTTCCAGGAGGTTGGGCTGTTGAAATCTTGCGTCAGAAACGGGTTGCCGGGAGTACGAGCAAATAGGACGCAACTTACAGCAATGGTCAGGTAGTCACACCCGGCAAGCTCTGTAACCTCACCCACGCTGCGGAAGGACGCGCCCATGACAATGGTCTTGTAGCCATGCTTCTTGTAGTAGTTGAAAATCTGCTGCACGCTCTTGACACCAGGGTCCTCCTCCTTCTTGTACTCCTTCTTGGTCGACGCCTTGTACCAGTCAAGGATGCGGCCGACAAAGGGGGAGATGAGGAAAGCGCCGGCCTCAGCGGCAGCAATGGCCTGCACTTGGGAGAACATGAGCGTCAAGTTGGTGTTGATGCCGTGGTCGCGCTGGAGCGTCTCGGCGGCCTTGATGCCTTCCCATGTTGATGCAATCTTGATGAGCACACGGTCCTTTGAAATGCCAACCTCCTCGTACAGCTGCCGTCTTTTAGTATCGTCCATCGTTTACGCCCAGTAGCAGTCAGACATACCTTGATGAGGTGCAAAGCCTTGTCAACCGAGGCCTTTGTGTCGAAGGAGAAGCGCGCGTCGACTTCTGTCGACACCTTGCCAGGCACAATCTGTAGAATCTCCTTGCCGAACTGAACCAGGAGGTTGTCCAATGTGGCGTCGACCTGGTCGTCAATGTTTTTGCCGCCGTGGGCCTTGCCGTACTCAACAGCGGCATCGATCAGCTTGGCGTACTCCTCCTTTTTCGACGCCGCGAGGATGAGCGACGGATTGGTGGTTGCATCCTGGGGCTGGTACTTCTTGATGGTCGCAAAGTCACCCGAGTCGGCGACGACCGTCTGTGGGAATGAATGTACGTTAGCATCCTGTGCGGTACAGATGCAGTGTTCTGTCTGCGACGTAGGCTACGACATGGGTGGCAAAGTGGGAGGGGGGGGGGGAGGGAGGGAGGGAACGCACGGTGCCGGTAGCCTTGAGCTGGTCGAGAGAGTTGGGCATGGCGGGCAGTCTGTCGGTAAATGGGTATGCGTAGGTGTGTAGAGGAGGTGTGGAGTGGAGTGGGAATGAAGAGCATGGAGTTTTCAGGGCGTTGCGTGTGGAGCAGCTGTGGTTTCCTAGTGCCGCCGCCGCCGCCGCCCCTCCACGCGGGCCCCTCCATGGCAAAAAAAAAAAGGCTGTAGCGTCGCCAGTGGCAAGAATGCTCTGCGCCAATCTGGCCGGCCCGGCCTAGCTACGATCCTGACCAATTCACGGCTGATCCGTCAGACTTTTGACAGCGCCACGCCATTCTTACCCTCGCCCGGTGATGCGATGCAATTCTGGAACCCTGGACCTCGGACCACTGTCGTCCGGCCAATCACGCACGTTAGCACGTGCCGCCCGTGCACCAAGAAAAGTACCCAGTACGGTCTGCCTCTTCATCTCTACCTACCTACCTAACCAAGCGTCACAAAAGCCCACGACTCCACGACACCGACGCGCGCAACCGAGATGACCAAATCTCTGAGCCAGACTGAATTACTGGCTAGCTGTTTTCGTCGCCGACGGCCCGCCATGGTAGTCGTCTTCGCTGTGTGAATGCTATCCAGTTCTTGTCGCCTTTGACGCAAGCGTTGCTGCTTGCTCCTCCAGATGCGAGCAACGACCGCACGAGCTACTACTGTGCAAGGGACACGCGATTCGCTGCCCCGCATCGTAGTACACCATAACTCCGTAACCAATGCAGTGGGGGTATCGATGGATCGATGCTAATAATCCAACAAGCCGTGCAGAAACGCCATGCGCGTGCCATGCTAACACGGCGTCGACTAGCAAAGACGCGTAAGAAAACAAGACAAAAATAGTTACCCTGTGCGGATGGGCCAAGGCAAGGGTCAGCAGCAGCAGCAGCAGCAGATGGATCATGAATGCGAGGCATGCCTCCTCGGCGGTATCCTACTATCCGTCGTGCGGTAGATTGACCACACGAGTTTCGTCGTTTAGAAACTGTCGACGATACTTTGCAATTTCCACGGCGATGCCGTTGGGGTCTTTGATGTTCTTGACACGAAGCTCCTTGAGGACACCTCGCAGCCCGTCGTTCCACTTTTGCCGTTCTTCAGCGTTCTCTCCGGGATTGGCTGTGCCAAGCTGAACAAGTAGTTTTTCACCTAGATTGTGCCGAATCAGTATACGTGCAGCCGAGGGTTCAGGAAAAACTCGAGCCTTGTCGTCTCTCCTGCTACGCACCGGTAATGCCAATGTCCCGGAAGTGCTGACCAGGACATGCGGTATCATTGCAAGATTCGCCGACAGACTCATACTGACACAGGCATTTTTCTGGGTCAAGCTGATGGCTGAACGTCCAAGACAGGAAGCCGCCCGAAACATCGTTTGCGTAGCTTGGATGGTATCGATACGACTTAAACATCCGCAGTGGGCTTTCATAGGGAGTGAACTTGCACGGTTCGTGCTCCATGCTTGCAAGTGTAGCCTAGTCGGGTTAGCAACGCCTAGCAAGAAATGGAAAACACACAACCTCCTGGGCAATTGTGGCGGCTGCCTCGCGGACTGCCAAGTTAGGCACTACATCGTCACCAACCTTCGGAGGCTGGGACGCAGCATGGGTCGCAGAGCTAGACGTGTCGAGCTCAGGTTCCGGGGTAGTCTCATCGTCTGAATTCGACGCTGAGTCCGTAGATTCTTCAGAGGAAGATGTCGCAATATCCATTGCACCATCATCTGCTTCGTTATGGGGCATTGCTTCGCGGGAATCCGTAGCAGCTACTTGAATTGGCTCGTCGGACATCTCCTGATCGACATCAGGAGGTTCGTAGTCTTCTTCGTCTTTAGCGGATGCTGGAGACGTGGTGCGGCTGCGCCCCGAGCCGACGTCTGGACCTTGTGCAGCTTGTAATCGCGCTTCCGCATTGACCGACAGATCCTCTGGTTCGTATTCCTCTTCCTCTTCGTCAGACGACTCGGACATCTCCACTTCTCCTTCTTCGGAGGGAGACATTGGAGCATTGGCAGCGGGTTCGGGAACAGCCGGTGGAGCTGCATCAGGCGGAGCCTCAAGATCGCGAACCAATACATCAGGCGGTAGAGGACTGTAAAAGTCCTCATCATCGGGTGGGGTGACTGAACCTGGATCAGTAGCTTTGAGCGGTTTTGTAGATCCGGCGTTGTCAGTGCCCGCTTGTCCTGGCATTATTGATGTTTTCGTAACATCTGCAACAGTTTCGGCATCAACGGCTGACAACTCGTTCTTGGAGGTTTCGTCAGCAAAAAGCCTAGGTACCGAGAGTACTGCTGGTACCAGTCCGGGGAGGGTTCCGAGCTGCGTGGAGGTTCCGCTCGAGGCTGCTGGCACTGTGCGCGTTGGCAACCCAGCAGTCTTAGTCGTTTCTGCCGCCAACAAGAGAGAGGGCGATTGTTTGCCCGGGGACGGCTGCGAGATCATTGGTGTATCCTGGGCGAGAGTCTCCTTTTCTGGCGACTTCTCCCGCTCAATTTCATCTTTCTTGGCTCGGAGCTGAGCATGTGACATGCCTTCCGTGTCAATTCCCAGACCCTCCAATTCGTTCGTTAGTTGCTCCTTATCTTTTGTAATTTTCTCGTTCTCCGCAAGAAGCTTGTTCATCTCTTCTGTGAGTCGGGCCATCCTAATTGCGTTGTTCGCGATTTCCGCATCGAGAGTAGGCAACCTGGACTGTATTTCAGCTCGCCTCAGCCGTTTATGGTCTCGGTTGGAGTCGGCGAAAGCATCCGCTGCAGTGCTGGGGCCGCTGGCAGGAGACGTTCTGAGATTCGTGGTCGCCGGGGATGGGTTGGGTTCTGTGACTATTGCGGATGGTGGATCTACCGTAGAAGAGCTTTGACGTAGCGGTGATGAAATTGTCACGGCGGCAGCCGCCGCCGCCGCCGCCCGATCCTTCTCGCGCTTTTCAGCCAACTTCTTCTTGAGTGTCAATCGCATGGCCGCAAGCTGCTTTTCCTTGTCCTCAAGTTCCTTCTCTCGCGCCTGTGTAGATGGCGTCTGAGGACCAGGTGTGCTCACTGCGGGCGAAGCAGGCTTGGTAGAACCCGAACGGGACGGGAAATTGGACAGAGTCCCGACGCCCTCGGAAGTGTTTGGCACAAAGGCCGGCGGTCCAACAGTCGCCTTTGGCCCCTGCTGGTCGTCGTCGAGGTCCATGTCACTCCCGTTGGAATCATCATCACTGACTTGAATGATCATCGAATCATCTTCTTCACAGTTGGTGGCATGTGGAGACTGGCCCAGTGGTCGACTATACGGAGTGAACGAACCATGTGGAGTAGAAGTTCCGGTAACATCTGACGGCGCGGGTCGCTTTTGTGGAATTGAAGGCGATGGTTTACTCGGGGTCGAACTGTCCCTTGCGTTCTGTGATGGGGGGTTCAGGAAGAGACCGGGTATACCAGGGAACATGGGCATAGATAATGGATCGCCCTGATTGCTTGAGACAGGTAATCCAGACAACGCGGCCGGCTTCGGTGTTGCTAGACCTTGTTCGAGACGCGTCGTCGAAGGCGTTTCTGCGATTGTATTACTCTTGTTGGGCGGGCCTGATTTGGGCTTCCCTTTTAGCTCTTTAAGGCGTTGCTTGACCAATTCGGTGGTTCGTAACCGTCGTTGCTCGTCGGTAATCGTCGCCTTCGCCGCAGGCGTGGATGTCTCGTGCATTTCCTGAACAGCTGGCGCAGGAGTAGCGGGTTTGGTGGCAGAGTTGGCTTGCGATGCTGGCTGTGACAGGTTAGTTTTTGCTTCGGCGGCCTGCTTGGCCATTCGAGCAGCCTGTAGGCGTGCCACGTAATCCTTGCGGTCCGCTTGCGTGATGGGAGAGACTATTGCTTTAGCAGAGGTCGAGGCAACAAGGTTTGTTTTAACCACGGGAGCGAGAGGCTTCGTCTTGGTGTTGTCGACTGGCGATACCGTGTGTTTGATGGTTGGTTGCGCTTTTAGGGTATCTGGCCTACTGTCGTTGCTCTTGGGCGGAAGGATGGGCGCAGGTTCGGATGGAAGATTTAGACTCTGGTAGAGGCCTCGGAGAAGTTCAAGATCGAGTTGCTCTTGTGCAAGCGTGCGATAGCCGATGCCGTTGCTGTTTAGGGTCTTGACAAACTGCTTAGCCTCGTCACGATCTCTTTGAATCTTGTCCGCCAGGCTTGGGGGACTCTCGCGCTGAGCAGGCTTGGCGGAAGACAAATGAGAAGCGCTTTGGCCTGCTGCAGGACAATCTGGATTATACGCTTCTTCTACACGCGAGGTTGCCGACGCGGCTATGGGCACCGAGCTAGGTGCGCGTACAGGGGCGTTACCGCGTGCTCTTGCTGCTGGGAGGCGTGAGGCACCGTCGCCATCACTCAGCTCGCCCTCCTCCTTGTCGCTATCCCTGACTTCCTGTACGCGTTCATTCATAGGTGCGGCGGGAGGAGGGGGCACGTGCGGCGGAGGGTGATGGGGCGGGAGGCCCCTGGGGATTGGGTGGTTCTGGGGTGTCTGTGGCAGCGATGCGGGTGGCATGCCTAGGCCCGGAAGCGGGGGTGGAGGAAAGACGCCATGCTGGTGGAACATGGACATGGACAGGTGAGGGTCGGGAGGCAGCTGTGACCAGGCGGCTGCGAGCAAAGGTTAGTCGGCGGCACAGGCGCAGAGGTGAGCGCAGACTCACCTGGCGGTCCTGGAGGCTGCTGGCTGTTGTGAGCGTAGGCGGCGTAGTTGAGGCCAGGCAGGGTCGGTGGAGGCGGTGGCGGCAGCCCGGGGATGCTCTGGAAGCCATGCTGGGCCTGGGCGCGGTAGTCGGGCGACTGCGCCGCGAGGGCAGGTGGATGCTGCAGTGGCTGGGGTGGTTGTGGGGGGGCAAAGGCAAACGGAGGGGCGAAAAAGGGCGGCGGGTGGTTGTGGTGTGCCATGGTGCGGCAGTACGGGCGAGCGGGAGCTCTACGCGTCTTTTGCTGCGGCGACAGGTGCCGTCACAACGCGACGCATGAGGCGGCCAGAAGGGCAGGAGGCGGCGGCGAGGCGTGCGCAGACACGGGGGCGTGGGCGGGGCGCGTGGGCGCTGCTGTGCGGTGATGGTAATCGCAGGTGTGTGTTTAGGTAGACTACGGAGTTCGTGGCGTAGTCGGCAGTCGACGGTCACGTGCCCGCGCTCTCCGACAGGCCGGCGCGCTGTTGCTCGTTACGTTAGTTTGTTTACCTGCAGGTGGAGCGCATGCAGCCGTCCTTCTGCAGCATTCGCCCGTGTGACGACGGCGGTTACTGCTACTCCTACTCTGCTCTTCCTACGCCGCCGCCTCCTGCTCCTCTTGCTCTTGCTCGCTATCCCTACTCCCGGCGGCTACCGCATAGTGGCAGTGCTGCTTCCGTCGTGCCTACCAGCCATGGGAAAATAGGCCCCTCGCACCCGCCGCCCGTCTCCCGCGTCACTAGCCACTCGCCTCGACACTCCCTACAATGAGCGCACCCGCGCACCACCATGGTCGCCCCTTTGCACGCACCTCGCGCAACAGCCCCCTTGCGCCGCCCACGTCGACGACTACGGCCACGGCCCCAGCCTCGCCTCCGCCCGACGCCACCATGGGCCACGTCCGCTCCGCCTCGCACCGCAACAGCACCCCCGTCGGCACCTTCGCCCCGCCCTTCATCGCCGACGACGCCCACGCCTCCGGCCCACACATGGGCAGCCTCGTCGACGGCGAGGGCGACTTCTCCGGCAAGCGCTATGTATGGCTGCGCGATGCCGCCGCCGCCTTTGTGCGTGGCTGGGTGGTTGAGGAGCTGCCCGACGCCCGCCTGCTCGTCCAGTGCGACAATGGCACCCAGCTCCACGTCGACGCCGATGCCGTCGACAAAGTCAATCCGGCCAAGTTCGACAAGGCAGACGATATGGCAGAGCTCACACATTTGAACGAGCCCTCAGTCATCCACAATCTCCACATGCGATACCAGGCGGACTTGATATATGTACGTGGAAGATATTCAAGGAATTGGCCTGGACTAACACTCTCAGA
>Ga0182211_1000055_pt1 | contig 28686 bp, 19 predicted proteins | sample G5R1MG_20_FD_129660 | JGI IMG/M metagenome (GOLD analysis project Ga0182211, IMG submission 129660) | Switchgrass phyllosphere microbial communities from Michigan, USA - G5R2_MAIN_03OCT2016_LD1 MG | ecosystem: Host-associated > Plants > Phyllosphere > Phylloplane/Leaf | place: USA: Michigan... | reverse complement strand
CTGGCTGGACTGATGCCAGCAAACGCTGGTTTGGATCGGGAACACGCACGGGCACTCTTTGGATCGTGAATGTGGCTTTCCTAGAACAGAGTATGCATACATAGCAGACTTGATCCATTGTGCCGCAGCACGTGAGGAGGTTGCTCGATTGGACGGATTGGAGGATCTTCGTGCTGATTGGCGTGGGCGATGCAACTGCCGCAGGGGTTGGCGCGAGCGGAACGCGGGTAACTCATATAGTGCAATACTCTAGGTAGAACAAGAGCCTCAACCGCGTCTGCAGGGTAGAGACGTCGAATGCTTTCCAGTCATTACATGGCAGCGAATGGCCTCCTCGTCTGCTGGAACATGATTACCGTCCTTTGCGTTAGCCGCCGTTGCCCTGCCACCGCTTGTTGGCATGCTTTCCATACACCGCCTCAGACAAGGCGACTGAAGAGCATGGGCTGGTATGAGAGCGGCACTTGGTCCTTTCTAGTTGGCCATTGTGGCACATTGCGGGTTGTGGCTGGGCGCGTCGGCGCTGCGACGGATGTATGATGGCGACATACATGGTAGCGTGCACCATCACCCTGACCCCAAGCCTCGGACGACAGACATACCACCAGCCCTCTGGTCTGTCTGCCAAGGCAGTTCCTCGCACGCCTCAATTCGGGGGTCCATCCGAAAGAACCAAAATTCTATTTGTGGAATATCATCCTGCCACGCTGCCGACGACAACGCCGATTACGCCATTGACCACCCTCAAAGAGACGCTCCATACGCTCTCGCACGACAAGTCGACAGCACCACCTCTTAGGTTGTTTATTGTAGAAGACCTGTCGCAGCAAGTCATCGAGTTACTGGGATCCCGCTTCGACATCGACCGACTGTTCTTTCGTCCATGATTCGAAAATGTATTTCCACCTCGATACCCTCGTACGTACCATGTACGTACTCAAATCTGATCATGGGTATCAACTCCGCGCAAGAATATATGTACATGTGGGTCTATCGCAGCGTAGGCAAGGGCTATCCCCCCAAACCCGTGGCGTATAGGTGTCCGATGAGCCGCAAGCGTCCGACCAGGTCTGATTCTATTTGGTCATCCACGCCCAGAATGCCTTGGCGAACAGAATGCTCGGAATATCGACTACGCGATAGAAGAGCTCCGAGGTCAAGCCGACTAGCGGTGCGCATACGCAAAAGACGGCGAACGTGTTGGTGGCATCAGCTGTGCCAGACTTGTTCAGGTGGAGCCACATTTTGATACCGGCAGTATAGAGAATGATGCTTTGGACAAGGAAGACACCTAAGGCAGTTGTTAGTGGCAGCGAGTCCTCTTCGCCATCATGCGGACTCACTGAAGCTTCGCCTGCCCAGCGCGACAAGCGGCTTGGTACGGAGTACCGTGCGTGGCCAATCAAATGTCTCCACTAGCAGCATCACACCGACAATGACGAGGTAGTTGTCGAGGCGGGCAAGTTTGTGCAACGCATTCAGACTGTCGTTGGACAAGCCACCGGAATATACGCTCATGTGTGCATAGAGCTCGTTCTTGCGCCTGGCAGGATCCCACGAGATGAACAGAAACTGCAGCAGGTAGCCGGTGAAGGTCGCCGCTACGTAGAGGGGCCAAGTTGGAATCTGCACGCCCGCACATTGGAATCCGCGACGCGATCTTGATTGGAAGTCCATGTTGAAGACGGCGTCGGCGATCAGGAGGCCGGTGACGCTATACCAGGCCCAGCTCTGCACCCAATAAGCCGCTACGATGAAGAGAGCCAGCGTTTTCACGCGCCAGGCGGTTCGCGTATAGGGCACGATGACCATGATCATGTAGACGGTGTAGCCCTGCTGAAAGAGCAAGGAGACAATCCATAGCGTACCGGAGGGGAATGCGTTGTTGGCCGCCTGGGATGCATAGTCCCGGGTGACCCAGAAGACTTCGAACAGCGAATTGAAGTAGAGCAGGAAGTTGCGAAGCCGGAAGGGGGGGTTGGCGGAGATGTTGTCGGTGCGTCTCAAGAAGTCGGTGATGTACTCGGTAGACACGGTGCTGAAAGCCGCGGCTGCGAGCGAGTAGGCGACGAAAGTCGGTATCCACAGCCTGATGCAGCGCCGGACAACGCTCGATGCGCAAGCCTCGCGGGTCCTGGTGGCTAGGTAGGGTATGCATATCGTCCGTGCGGAGAGAAAGATGATCCAGGAGTAGATCAAGGCCTCGTTGGCAAAGAGCACGGAGAAGGACTTGCGAAGAATGGTCTGGTACAGCGGTCCTTGGGTGTTGTTTGCGTCGGGGAGGGCGGTGGGCAGGAAGGCCTGGAAGAAAACGAACAGGAACGACGGGAAGACAAGCGTACCGCGCAGGCCTATCAGATAGTCCTGGTCGCGCGTCTCGGCGGGGGCGACGCCACTCGAGGACGAGAAGAACGTGGGCAGCGACAAAGGGGGGAAGGAGGGCTTCATGATGCTATCGAGCCGACAGCACGAACGGGTCGGCGGATGGGTGGTGGGCAGGCAGGCCAGTGGCGTGGGGTTGTTGTCGACGCTCACTCGAGAGCGGCGAAGGTCACGTGACGGGGGCGCAGCTGTCGAGGTTGTCGTGACGTGCCCAGGTGCTACCGGGCGGTGTGGACCATACCTACTACCGTAGTACTATGTATGGTACATGGTAAGTTGACGGTTGGCGAGTCGCACTGACAGCGGAAGCCCCGTAGGGAGACCCGAGATGAATGACCGTCATGACGGCGGCAACGAGGGAGCCGCCCCGGTCAGGTGCTTGCAGAACAAAATTCCTAGCGCATCAGGCTGATACGCTGACACGTTGACACGCTGACCAGCCCCGTCCTGAACGCTCCGCTTCGGAACGGCTTATCGTCGAGCCCATGCCCTCCTCCCACGATGAACCCTGGACAGAGAGGCAACGAGGACACCAAGTCTGACGTCGAGGAGGACGTGCCCTCGGGAGGAGAATATACATAGCATACCCCATACCTACACCACGCGAACGTGGCAGCTTTTTCTTCCCCCAAATTTCCTAGCGTCGTGTCACTGGTGTGTGGTACCAACCCCCGCCGTTTCACGTTGTGGTACGACGACGCAAGTACTTGGTGGCGAGGAAATCCTACGGGAGCCACCTCCGCCTTCGTCAAAACGGGGTAGGCAGGTAGGTGGTAGGTAGGTAAGGTGGGAAACGAAAGCCAAGGCCGAGCCGGTGCAGTTCCCAATCTTCCCAATGGAGACCGAGACAGGATTTGACGTGTGCAATTAACTCTACGCTACCTAGGTATATCGCCGTAATTGCGTGGGAAAGACCCAGTTCGTTCTAGCAAGTATGTTACATGAATCAGGCACCCGCCGCACCTGGTCGGTGATGCAGGCGCTAGGTTTGGAGATGGGTATAGAAAAGAAAATGATCCGACAAAGGCCCGACGCCGATGCTTGGGTGCTTAGCTTCTCGCAGTAGGGTTCCAGGAACTGTACTTGACCAATTGCCGGGCATGGCCGTAGAGTCCGATGGTCGCATTGACAACGAGGTAGAATGGGTACAGCACCGAGAAGAGGATGATCATCTTGCGGGAGACAAACTCCGACTTGACCTGATTTGTGATCCAAAGCGTGGCGATCAGGCAGATAATGCTGCGTTGGCCTGTTGTTAGCTGTCTGCGTTGGAGCTGAACCGGGCCTCGTCGTACGAACCTGATAATAAAAAGCCACTGTGACACAGGATACTGAAAATAGACCAGTCTCGACAGTTCCTCCGCCGAGCGTGGGAATTTGGTAACGACGAAGGATGCGACGAGACACGTGTATTGTGTCACCAGGTAATAAGAGGATTCGCGGATGAGCAGAAGCGAAAGCACCCCGAACCGCGCAGTAAAACTGCGCTTGGCATGCTCCTCGCGGAGCGGATCGTGAACACGGTTGTAAACCATCTTCATATGACGAGCACTCGCCTGGGCCCAGCCCTGGGCCCACCGGAGCCGCTGCTTCCAGAACGCTCCCACGGTTGTTGGAGCTAGTTCATACGAGGTGACGTTGAGGTCGTGAACCGTCTTGCAACCTCTGCTAAAAGCCCTGAGTGCGGAATCAATGTCTTCCGTGAGCATGGATTCGTCCATCTTCATCTCGCGCAGGAGAGATGTTCTCCAGTAGCCATTGGATCCACAGAAGAGGCCAAATCCCCACATTGTGGAGCGACCTGGATGAGAAACCGCGTAAATCTTGTCGAACTCCACGGCGATCATGCTGGTCATGAAGGTGTCGGCAGCGTTGAAGACAATGCACCGCCCTTGCACAATGTCGACTTCGGGGTCCGCCTTGAACCGTTCCGCTGCCCACCGAGGCGCGTTGGGATGTGGATAGTGGTCGCAATCATAGACGGCGATGACATCGGACCCAGTGTCGAGGGTAAGGAAGTAGTTCAGGTTGTCGGCCTTGGAGGTCGAGTTGGGAACCTTGATAATCCTGACATTGGAGTAGTGCTTGGGTAGCTGATTTAATTGCGTCTCCAAAGGCTCAATCGGCTTGGGTGTGTTGTAAAGAATATTGATCCGGATCTTGTCCCTAGGGTAGTCGAGTTGCTCCAAGGCATAGACGGCCCGGTCCAAGATGATGTCTTGCTCGTTGGGAAGATAGGCGACAATGATGATATCCAGAACGGGGAGGTCGCGGTGCGGGGTGGGAAAAAGCCAGTCCTTCTCTTGTGCCTGACTCACCACCGCCCGTGCCTCCCTGCATGGACTTATGCTGAAAAACGCCTCCAACACGGTACCTCCGGCGATGTAGAAGTTGGTGCACATGTAGATGAACCAGAATATGGCAATCAGACTGTCGTCGCAGTACATGTACATACACACGGAGAAGACGTAATAGGATACAACCAGCCCGAACGGTGTCCAGTCCGAGATGAAAGTGGAAAGGTGATCGGCGGACTTGGAAGCGCTCCAAGCACTCCGCGGAGTTGAAGTCTCGTGCGGGATGGGAGTCTCCCCGATGTCGACGATGCAGTCCTGTGGGTGAGCCATTGTGTGCTGGTTGGGTGAAGATAGTGACGATAGGATAGCGAGCGAGTATTTGTGCCAGAACGAATGATGGCTACGGTGAAGTCAAGTGAGACGGGTGTCGATGCAGCGAGGGGAAAAGGCTAGTCCTAGATAGAACAACAGACAAGACGTGAGTGAAAGGTGCAGGTCCGGGAGACGGGCATGGCCGGACGGTGAGCACGCCCGTGCGATAAGGGCTGAGTATTGATGCTGTCGTCGATGCAGACTCGTGCTGGGTGCGTGTTCCCAAGGTGCCTACAAGGAAGGATAGTGGATGGATGGGACCTTGCATCTCCCACCCACACCAACCCTTGTAGAAATATGCGTCCCCGACCAGAATACACACGCCAAGAAGGCGATCTACAGCAATGTCTCTGTGGGTCTGCATGCTACGCGGTGCTGGCCATTGTGATCAGCGTCCCGAACAGGCCTTGGATCCTGCCCAGGCCTGCACACCGGGAACGTGGCTGGAATTGTGAATGCCACCCGTTGCCTTGTCATCCAGTAGTCCCGATGTCTGATGTAATGAAGGTTGCAGAAGGGAGCGGACAATATTCCACTACGTCTTGCTGCGACGACGGTGCAGTGTCCCATTGTCGCGGCTTCCGGGTCGCTGGCAGAGGGCGTGATAGGGCCTGATTGTGGGTATCCAATACCGGTCGACTGCAATGCCCAGCCTCATCACCAGTTGGCGATGCCTGATAGCCGTGACGGAGGACATTGGGTGCCGGTTTCTCGACTCGCCATGCAGTGTACATGGTAGACGGGTGGTAAAATTTGCAGAATCAGACGGCAGGGGTCCGTGCTAGCGCTACGGTGCCTACGCAAGTACTCATCTCCTTCTCCATTTCGGCACTTCACAGCGTAATTCGCCAGTGTGTAACGATTCATGCCGGCGCCCACGTATGTATGTACAGTACATACCGCAATCACCGGACCTGCCAAGAAGCGTTGCAGCCCCTAGGGCACCCTTGCTGTGCTGGCAGGCAAAGAGCGGCTGAGGGGCGAGCCCACCTGGGAAGGCCCCCAATGCCTATGATCCCAGCCGGCGAAGCGATCCTGCACTTACCATGTCCTCCGTAATACCTATGGTGATTTCATGGGCAGTATTGGGGTGGCCCGCTTGGTCCGTCGCGGTAATCGCTGGCATCGATCGGGTCCCCATGTAGGGAGCTCTCGGGACTTGCTTGCTGCGAAGAGTATGTGCAGTCGGCCATCGAGCCATCCAACTCTCCCTCCTCCTTGTCATCCGCTTGTTCCTTCACCACCATGTCCTTCTTTTTCATTTTTCTTCTCCCTCTGCTGCCGGCTCTGCTTGCGTCGGCCGAGGTGCATAGCGGGGAGAAGCACTGTACCTGTGGGTTCTACGATGACAGGACCAAACAGCTCTTTACCGATTCCATCATCGTTTACTTCAATGAAACAAGCAGCCTCCCCGAAGATTTCATCGCTGAAGAGTACGCGCACAAGTACGAGAAGGACTGGAATGCCGTCAACCGCCAGGGAGCGAAGCCGGCCAACATCATATTCGAACCAAACAAATCTGTCCAACTACTCGTCCAGCCCCCAACCCACGATCACTTGGTGTACGGCGCCGGCCTACGCACAGTCCGGCAAGATATCCAACATGGTTCCTTCCGTACACTCATTAAATCCCCGAGCCAGGCGCAGCGCGGCTCTGCCATGTCAATGTTGTGGAAATACAACGAGACCGAGGTAGCAGAGTTGAGCGTCATGAACTCAAATGATCCGGCCGAGGCATGGGTAGGCACCTTTGTCAACAATGAATTCCCGGAGCGGTTCTTGGGCATGAACTACACACAGCTACAGCAAGGAAATGCCGCCAACCGGGATTATAACACACTGGATGGCGGGCTGAACAATGGTCGCGTCGACCCATGGGAGTACACCGAGTACCGAATTGACTGGACCGAGGAGTTCATCAAATTCTACATTGGTGGAAACATGACCCGACAGGTGTTGCACAAGGACCACAAGAGCATGCCGTCTGTACCCTCGGCGCTATACCTCAAGCACTGGTCGACGGGCAATCGCTTCTCCATGCAGGGCCCACCAAGACAACCATCAGCGGCCAACATCAAGTGGAGTCGCATGTTCTTTAACGCCTCCTCTAGGACCAAGGAAGCCCGCGAAGACTTTGATGCTCGCTGTCCTCTAACGGAAGCCTGTGCAATGGACGACATGAAACTGCGCGGCGCAACACTGTTTCAAGAAGCAGCCACCAAGCAATGGAAACAAGTAAAGAACAAGGACGTCAAGCGCATGCCAGCACTGTGGGTTTCGGTGGTCTGTCTTGTTTTCTCTTCATTTCTACTTGTCCACACGTTCATCAAGCGTCTGGCGCCCAAAGTCTTGCACAAAACTGCAGCGACCACCCCACCCGCACCATCCCCTGACCCTACTTCGACTACCCAGGAGACCGAGAAGAATTGCTTCGGCGAACCAGCTGCGTCCATTTCCAAAAACAATTCGCTCTCTCATGGAAGCCACTCGGATGGGTCAGACAAGTCCTCAACCGACACTCGTTCATCGCCAAGCTCTGGAGTACCCCTCGAGCGCAACTCGGACGACGATCTCGCCATTGAGCGCATCAGGTCTCATTATGGCGGATGGGCAGCGGGTGGATCGCCATGCCGAACGGGACGGTCGCATCAAACCTCGTCCTTTGACAGCCGCGGGCCAACGCCATTTGATAGCCGCGGGCCAACGCCGTTTGATAGCCGCGGGCCAACGCCGTTTGATAGCCGTGCACCCACCCCTTGGAACAGCAACTTCAACGTGACGCGAGAAGAACTCATCGAACCTATGCCACGCGTAGACTCGCAGGTGACGCTCACAGCCCCAGCCAGTCAAGCACAACACGCATCTATGGACAAGATTGCGATGGACACGGTCACGGAGCCCGCCCTAGGACCCGGCCCTCGCATGCACGCTCACCCGCCCCCGGCACGTGACCGAATCGACCATCTCGCCGGGCTGGTAGTGCTGTGTTCGTTAATGGTAACGGTGATGCACTTTGGGCTTACCTATGTGCCCGCCATCGTCATTCCCAACTCGCCGCCCCACTACAGATCCGAATACTGGGCGCAGAAGATCATTGCCCCCTTTCTCTTGAATCAAATGTGGCTCGGCGTTTTCTTCACGACGTCAGTTCGCTTCCTCACATCGTCGTACTTGAAGCGCGGCAACGTCGAAGACATAGCCAAGGCGGCTGTGCGTCGAACCCCACGGCTCATGATCCCCGTGGCGAGCATCGCATTGTTGGAATACTTCCTGATTGACATTGGCACAACATCCTACCTTGAGTATCTGCCCAGCATAACCTGGTCGACATGGCCGTACGTGACGCGCTACCAAAACTTTGGGCAGTACATCAGCGAGATCCTCGACCTTGTATTCCTGATTCCCAACGCCGTGCCAAAAATCACAATGCACTACTGCACTGGTGTTCTCTGGACCATTGCCGTGCAGCTCCAAGGCTCCTGGCTCGTCCTCATCGGCGCCATCATCGTCCGCGAAATCAAGTCGCCCGCGAAGCGCATGGCCTTTTACGCCTTCTGCCTCGTGTCGCACTGGTACGCCCAGTCCTGGGGCACCTATCTGTGGCTGGGGGTCCTCCTCACCGACCTCGATGTTACCTACGCGTACAAGGCCTTCCTGCACAAACGACCACTGATATACTACCCCGTCCTCACCTTCTTCGTGCTCTGCGTCGCCGCCGGCTTTGCCGCCAACGTCGTGCCCAACTGGGCCACTACGGCCTTGAACTTCGCCACCGCAGAGCACGATATCCACCCTGACGCCGACACAGCGGCCGCCCTCGGCGCCACAAAAAACGCGGGCTACCCGGCATACTTTGTGCCGCGGCTCAACGGACTACTCTTCGCAGGCGGAATGCAAGGTCTTGTCGAGCTCTCCACGTTCATTCAATGGCTACTCTCCACGCCGCCGTTCTTGGTCCTGTTCCCGCACGTCTTCACAATCTACCTCATCCACGGGCTCATCTTCTGGACCTGGGGATCCTGGCTCATGGTGTTGCTCGCGGGCCGCGATTTCCCCTATGGCATCAATGTCGCCGTCGTAGGCGTGACGAGCTACGTGCTACTGTTCTTGTGTCTTCCCGTTGTCACGCCCGTCATCGAAGCGCTGGGCAAGGATTTCACGGCTATGGTGTGGATGACGGCCCAGCATAAGAGTCCGCCGAGACGACCTACACTTTTTCCTTTCCCGAAGGACTTGTTCACGGCGAGGGAGGGGAATGGCGTGGGCGTTGGGGGTGATGGCGTGGAGGAGCAGGCGCGGACTGACTTGGAAGCGGGGATGGGGACGAAGGGCAAGGCCGAGCACACGTCTATGCGCAGTGTGGGGAGTGTAATGGAAGAAGGATCTCTTAAGGACAGGTCGACGGAGGCGCAGCAGAAGGGGCGCGGCAAGCTGGGGGGTCAAGGGTGAGAGGCGGGGTCCATAATCTGCGTTCGGGAAGTGTGTTCTGACTGTTCGGAGCCATATGTGGTGGAATACGTTGTCTCCAGTCTACTCGATCTCGCATCTCCTTGTGTCACGTATTCGTTTTGTTCAGTCACAATGCCAAATTAGTCCATGCGACGTATATTAGCATGGTTAAATACCCCCATCAATATTCGCCTCGAAAAGTGATAGGAAGATTTGGGAACAACAACTACAATCTGTGTCAATGGCCAATATGGCAAGAGATGGGCAGATCCAGGAGCATGATAATTATTCAACAATCTCCAATTCACCGGTACGGTTGTTGGCAAAGTCGTCCTTGTGGTCATTCCACAGCCTCAACAACTCCTGTACATACTGCTCATGCAAGCTGCTAATGACGTCATTGCCGGGATGTCGATTCTGGACGACACGAATGGGTCTGCCGACGACAATGTTAATGGGACGGCGATAGGGCATCATACCGACATCGTAGTTGAAGATGCCTCGGGCATGGAAAAATGGAATGGTAAAGCCGAGGAGCTTTTTCAAGAGGAGCTGGAATTTATGGATGTAGGGGTGCGAGTGGGTGTTAAGCTGGTCGTAGACGTCGTTTTCGCCAAAAGCGAGGACGGGGACGAGGTCGGCGCCGGTGCGAATGGCCATCTTGACGAAGCCTTTGCGACGGCGCAGGACGAGCTTTATAGTGCCCGGTCGGGCGTCGAGAGACTCGCGGGCGCCGCCAACGACAATGGTAATGGCGCGGCCCATGCCCTCGCCATTGGGGCCGCCCTTGGACAGGATGTTCTCACACGACTCGCGGGAGACGGAGGCCATGCCAAGGCGCAGGGCATACTCGCGGTAGATAGGATAACGGAAGTTGGAGTCGAGGGTCAGCAGGGCGTTGGTGATGCCAGGGAAGAGCTGAGCGAAGCCGAGGGCTTCGGTGGCAAAGGCGGCAAAGGCGCCGTGGGAGATGATGCCATGGGGGTGGTAGCCGAAGATGTACTTGCGCGTGGGTTCGAGGGGCTGGGAGCGGTGCAGTCGCGCGGGATAGTACGAGGCGAAGAGCGACCAGACCTTGAGGCGGCGGAAGCGTTCGCTGCGGAGGGACAGCTCGCCCGAGGTGGCGGCCGTGGAGAAGAGGACGTAGACGCAGTAGGGAAGCAGGACGGGCCACAGCAAGGGGATGCTGCACAGTAAGAAGAAGATGGCCAGGCCGCCGACAATGCTGAGCGTGTGCATGAGCACGGCGAGGGTTTGCAGGCGGCGTTGGAGAGGCACATTCATGGGCGCGAAGCGGATCCGGCTGGTGGCCCAGCCTGCTCCCGCCTGGCGTCCTGACTTGAGCTCCCTTCGGCCCGCATTTGCCAGTGCTCCTGGCCCCGGGGAGGGAGCCAGCGTCGTCAAGGCATCCACTTGGCCGTCGCCACTGTCCTTTCCCGTGGCGATTCCGGCTTCCCCGGCTGTAGCCCGCTCTTGCTTGGCGTCCCGGGGCTCCTCGCCTTCCGTGGCCGTCCGCTCGTCGTGCGTGCGCGCAAGGGCGCCGTGTGAGTCCCGTGACGCGACACGGCGGTGGCCCTTCAGCGTGGGGCTCTTGGGTGTCGTGTCCTGTCCCACGCCCTCGAGCTGCCCCCGCTCGGGCGGCTCGTCCTCGTTGGGCGGCGTGATGGTGCCATTGGTCTTGAGCTCGTCGACACGCCTACTCAGTATGTGCTTGGCGTTTGCCGTGCCGGCGTGGGCGTGGGCTTCGTCTGTCTGCAGCGCCTCCTCAGCGGCATCAGCATAGGTCTTGGGCGCGAGGTGCTGCGCCTGGCGCTCTTCAGGCGCGGCAGGCTCCGGGTTCAGCGACATAGCGGGGACACGAGGTCAAGAGCAGCGCAAGCAGCCAAGGTCAATGTGCAAGAGTAGCGCGGGAGGCGGGAGGAGGCGGGGGACATGGCATAGCATGGCAGGGCGGGGTTTTGTTGGGTGAATAGCGTCCAAGTTGGTGCGTTTGAGCGTTCGTTGGACGCGTAGGAGTGACATCACTCGCCTCCAGTGCGCAACCCACTGCGCACCATCCAACCTTACCGTGTGCCCATGATCTTCTTCTCTGGCGTGGTCCTCTTCTTGCACTGCGGGCCAGTCACGGCAATGTGTCAGCCTTGGTGGCGCATGTGGCGCAGGCGCAGGCGCAGGCGCTGGCGCAGGCTGTCTGTCACATGTCAGACCTCCACTTGCTCATTCGTCACGTGCCCTTCACCCGCTGCCTCATTCCGCCATGACCCTGCACGCAGCCGTGAAGCCCCCGGCAACACGCCTCGCCACCTCGCCATGTCGCTCCACATAACACCAACGCGCTCCTCACGCATCGCAAAACCAAGAACAGCTCGTCCCGTCGTCGCCCTAGCCCTCAGACGCACCGCCTCATCACCCTCGTCTTCAAGCCCACGCATACACGAAGCTCCTTGTCGATGCACGGAATCACCTTGTCAGTCTGCTCAAGAAGACAAACTACAGGGAGATGCCACTCAATGTACTGCGCGAGCAATGGGACGGAGGCGTCACCTCGCACACTGTGCAGGCAGAGGATAATAGGAGACGAGAGTTCTCAGGTGTACTGCCTGGCAGAACGAAGAAATGGAAGCAGTGTTACGGCATGCGATTTGAGTGGATACTCGAGGAGTGTCTGGGAGCTGGGCTGGTAGAGCTTTTCGAGACGGGCAGTGTGGGGAGAGCTGTGCGAGCAATGACGGGATAGTGAATCAGCAACAGACAGACGGGCTTGATCAACATCGCAAAAGTACCTTGGTCCGATTACGCACCATTGACTACGCGATACTGGCAAAGTATGAGCACGCAATCGCATGGACTGGATGACTGGTTCCCGAATATGGAAGGTATCTACAGAGCAATTGCGCACGTCAACTGCTACCTCACTGACGTACGAGTGCCCCGCATGGCCTGTCCATATAATAGCTGCGCTATCTCATTACAAAGTATGTGTAGTAGCTTGCCATGGCGATCGCAGAGGGAACACCACGACAGACTGACATCGCATACACCCCCGACTATGACAAGTATATCGCACTCACCCAGTGGCGTCTAAACACGAGGAGGTTGACAGAACGCTTCCCCCTGGGTTTCCAGAAAAGCTCGAGTCGGATCTTGTGTGGGACAACACTGATACTGCCTCACGCTTTGACTGGACATACTCCCTCACGGTCACCGACTTGCAAGAAATTGAGATCGCATTGCAGCACTTCAAGAACCTGAGCAAACCACTCGCATATGTGAGTCAAGAGTCATTTCCACTCCCTAAGCTCCGTACTCGGTTGCGAGACGTCTCAAACGAGATCCATAATGGCTTTGGCTTCAAGGTCCTGCGCGGTCTGCCTGTATCGACACATGTACACGAAGACATATTTGCCATATACGCTGGAATCGCCTCACACGCGGCCCCTATCCGTGGCAGACAGGACAACCAATGCGATGGAAAGACCGCAGATGTTGTAGTCAACCACATCAAAGACTTGTCCTATTAGTACGATGCCAGCAAGATCGGCGCACCGGCATACACAACAGACAAGCAAGTCTTTCACACGGACTCGGAAGACATCATTGCACTACTATGTCTCGAAGAAGCAGCAGATGGCGGTCAGAGCAAAGTGAGCAGCAGCTGGCGTGTATACAACGAACTGGCAAGCACGAGACCCGACCTCATCAAAACCCTATCCGAACCCTGGGTCACCGAAGTGTACGTACTACTTCCCTTCCCACTACCCAGAACACCCTCATAACACAACAAACCCGTTATTTTTGAAAACTCCCATAAAACCAATACTTTGCGGTCCCTCCTCCACCTCACACCCGCAACTTCTGATTCCCCCCTTCGCCTTATTATCCAATACGCCCGCCGCACCTTCATCGGATTTCAAGAGCTCCCGCGTTCATCCTCCATACCTCCTATTACCCTCGCTCAAGCCGAAGCCCTCGACGACCTGCATTTCATCGCAGAAAAGCATGCTCTGGCCCTCAATTTCCAAAAGGGCGACATCCAGTTTGCAAATAATCTCAGCGTTTTCCATGCGAGAGACGCGTTTCGCAATGAGGGAAATAGGCAGCGGCATTTGGTCAGGCTGTGGTTGCGAGATGAAGAGTTGGCGTGGAAGATTCCTGAGGCGTTGAGAGAGAGATGGGAGGGTGTTTCCGGGGGAAGGAAGGGGGAGGAGGGGAGGGCGAATGAGGTCTGGCCTTTGGAGCCGTTTGTCAGGAGTGCGGGGTTGGGAGTGGGGGCGAGGGAAGGGAATAGAGAAGAGAAGGTGGAGTGAGGGCCGTTATATGTTGAATATGACGAGATGGATTCCATGTCATGCTGCGTATCATGTTTACTTCTTCATTGAAGCTTAAAGTCGCTTCTGCCTAGACTGCTATCGAGCTGGCATCAACGACAAACGGCTTGCCATTTCTATAACGACGATACCTTTGCAGGTAGGTTGGAACCGCTTCACCGTCCAAATCAAGAGTAGAGACTTCTTTCTTCCCCAAAATAGCGGCCCCAAAATAGCGGTCCCATGTTCCAAAAGTGAAACCAGGTCCGCATGGAACCGTCTCGTTGAAACCATCCTTCGTGGCCAAACACTAAACACTTCCAGTCCATCCGCTACTCGTGACACAACTCATCCAAACATGTCGTCAGCACCAACACCAATTCGGTGCATGACACACAGAACTCAAACCACTACCATCAAACCACGCCATCAGGTGCCTCGTTCTCCACGCCATCACGCACACCCCCAGCCTCATCGCCACCGCCATGGACATCGACGTTGTCACCATCGTCATCAACCCAGATCTCAAACCGTCTGCCCCTCCGGTTTCTATCCCTAAGCTCGTGCAAAACACTCATTTGTCCATACCCCTGCGTCCTCGTAGCCAGGACATCGAGGCCAACAAGTGCGCGACGTAAGCGTCGAGCCTGAGTTTCTTCATCTGCCATCTCCGTATGCGAGGTCTGCCCTGGGTCGACAGTGCGCTGCCGCATCTCTCCATGTGCATCTGGCGTACGGCTGCCATGTCCCTGGCCCTCTGGCTGTTCACGCTGCATTTCGTGAGTGCGCGGTATGGCTTCATTCTGCTCGTCACCCATGAACAGTGCGGATAGCTGCTCGTTCTCGCGGCGCAGAATCTGGATGGCATGTGCTTGTTGTGTGATGTGCCTGTCGACTGGGGCAAATCGTAGCCAGTCTGGACCGTTCTGAACGGCTTCTGCCTGTGCCTGTGCCTGTGCTTGCAGGTCTTGGTTGAGGTACGTGATGTTGTGATCGTTTGACGCCATTTGATGGTATGCAGTATCGAGCTGGCGGTAGATTCTGTCGTTCATGGCGTCTTCCTCAAGAAGAAAATCGGAGACTGGTCTGAAGTTTACCCGACGCAGCTGCTGTGAGTTGGAAGGGGTTACCTTAGGCTCGGTCACCGCGCTCGTATACGTCAAATTTTGTACCGACGTGGTGTCATCACCGTATCTGTCGGTTTTCGGCTTTTCAGAGTTCTCGCCATGGATATCATCATCATCATCTGAATCTTCCCAAGCCATCTTACGAGGGTAGATGGTATGCTTCGTCTCCGATGCTTCATGGAAGCGCTTACTTACAGCATCTTCACCATGAGCCTCCGGAGCCATCATTGATGTACTAGGAGTAGCATCGAGACTAAGATCCTCTTGTAGGAGTTGAACAGGCTCTTGAGATAGAAGAGACTCCTGAAAACCAGTAAGGTGATTTGGTACAACTCCATGTGTGGGTAGATCAGGAAGCTCGCGTGGGTGATCAGTATCGTGAATGCCTAGCTGACCAGCCGAAAAGTCGTGGTTCGCGGTATAAACGTTTTCATACGGCGAATCATGAACTACGACCCCCATAGACTCAAGATGTTCCATCAAGAAGCCTACTGAGAGTAGAAATTCAACCACACATGGATCGTTAGGGCCCCGGTCGACTAGAAGTTGATTAGTCTAACTCGATAGTTTTATCCACAAAGATAACCTACCTTCATACTTCGGGCTTGTGGCTTTGCCTTTGCCTTTGTCTCCCCAGCAATTATCAAAGTGCCAATGTAGCACACATTGATGTGTAGTATTAAAAGTGAGGCCACAGTTCGGGCATTCTTGAATACCAATATCATCATGCTCCGCAATACAATGGCGGCTGAGCTCATCTCTGGTTGTGAAGCAAGTCTGATCCGAGCAGTAATTGCAGCGGAAAGGTGTGAGTGAACCATCGTGGCTTGGGAGCTGAGCATCCTCATTGCTTGAACTGCTGGACATAACGGGAGATGCGGCGAATGTGGCCCCAATAGGCTCATCAATTGACACAGATTGCAAAGGCATGCAGCGAGAAAGAGTTGATAGTCTCTCTGGGGTGTCAGGGAAGTCTTGATCTCAGGGTCCATCGTTAGTAAAATGTCCGTCAACGCAACGCTAAGAAGTGCCTACCAGTGTCACCGGCATGGAATTTGGCCTCTTCTGAGCCTTCCTCAGGGTTGTAAACTGTGAAAGCACCGGAAGCTTCGCCGGGCAAACACTCCTCACCTTCGCTTGCCTGTGCAACACGCTCGCCTCGTTGCAGCGCTTCTTGCCGGCTGGCTTGTTCAGCTGCTAGGTGACCTGAGATTAAATGATTGTGAAATGAGAAGTCCTTGATCACCAACTTACTCATGTTGACAGCGCCTTGTAGCCGACCTGTGCTACGAATTGGTTGAGCGATGTTGGTAGGTTTTGTTGTGGAGTGGAGATTTGTTGTGGCCTGCGAGTTTTATGGAGCAAGGCCAAAACTAGCGTGATGACACTTCACCTGGAGAGCGCGGAAAAACAACAAGCTACTCCGGCATCGGTATCTCCGATGTCCGGAGAGGCATATCTATGCATAGCAAGGCGTGTAACCTTCAGTGCACAGGGACTTTGAGTCTAACAAAGACTCCTGACTGGAATGATGTTTGGCTCCAGATAGCTTGAAACGTCGGAAAGAGCCGTGAAAAGTGTGTTGGATAAGCGCTTCCCAAGTCTTGTAGCCGATGCTAGGCTGCAAATGCCCCAAGCCCTCGCGGTCCACCGGCATTTTCCCTTACACCCTACCCACAAACAGGCTTCCGGCAGCCTAAGAAGCATCCATATCCTGTGCACAGAGAGCCTGCAAAGAAACTATCTCTTGAAGCCAATGTTGTGAGACGTGCCGCCAGTTATGTCGTTCGCTAGTTGCTGTAGCCATCAGGTTCTAAAGCAAGTCGTAATTTCTCTCAGTATCCGAAAAAGCGCACACAAGTCTTTCCGGCTGTTGTCAAAATAACGATCCAACTCTTTCTCTACCTCAGGTCTTCAGCCTGATAACTGTATTCGATTCCATGGGATACGGCCTTTATGAAGTTAAAGACATTAGTCAAATACCATGTGAATTCCAGTAGTTGTTCAAAGATGTTTGACATCTATCGGATTGAACCGCATCGAGACAAACAAAGCCCTGAACACAAACACAGCTCATCTTCTAAGCTTGACCATGATCGCGCTATGTCCTGGAGCTTCAGGTATCCCCAGGAATCTATACCTGTCCATTTATGGCGCTCCAGAATGCAGCGTCTGATTATAGATACTTAGAGGCTTTTAGCCCTCTATCAGGTATTGGCATTGCTTAGTGTCTATGGTGTAGAGAACTCCTATCAATGAACGCATTTTCGCAGAATTGACAGTGTTGTTAGTTCTAATTGAATTAGCATTAACCAAATAGAATTACAGCCTGGTGCTAACAGTAGGCTCAGGTAACAGAAGATTACCAAGGGAGGTTTGTGTCGAGTCCAATTCAAGATTATGATGGCTAATAGCAGTATGTGTCGCAGGTAATGAATAAGTGTTTGTTGACATATGACAGTGGTAAAAGAGAAAGAGAAGGTGAGAGGGTAGAAGTAAGTAACCAGCTAGGCGAGCAGAGGGCGCTAGGTCAGTTTGATCTTAGCGTCCCGTGGTTCCAATACAATAATTCCATCCCCTCTTTAGATCTACTTTCTTATTAATTGTCTTAATATAATTATCTATAGCAATAAAAACTAGGATGTAAGGCTATGTATATACTTATATTTGAGCAAAGTACTCGAGCTTAACCTACCTGGTGTTTTTACCTTAATCCCGGATAAGTTACCAATCTTAAATATGCTATCCAGGGTGTTGTACTAGATTACAGAAACTCCTGGGTGCTGATGATGATAGGAATAGATCTTAGTAATAAGTAGTCAACACAACTTGGAAATTCCACGTCTATAACGCTAATGCCGCAGCAAAGATGCCAGCAGCACCTCCTATAAAGGCTATTGTGCCTGTGGGAATAGGCGCCACAGGCGCAATACCTGTGCTTCGACCTCCTGTGGTACCAGATCCAGATACTGATCTAGAAGATGGTGTTGCCTCTGGGGCTCGAGTTGAGACAGATTCACCCAATGCACCCAGCACGGCTACAGTTTGAAAGGAGTCCGAATTATCCAGCTCGCTACTGCTTAAAACAGTAGTCGAGACACCGGTTGCACCAAATCCAGGAATGGAACCAGACTGAGTAATAGTACAGGTCAGGTCTACTCCTGTCATCGCCATCCCCTGCCACTGACAGGCCATATCCAGTGTCCAGACGCCTGGTGATGGGTCGGTAAGGTGCAATTTATAAGCCGATTGACCTTGGGTGAGTGTATAGGGTTCACATAAGCTGTCAAAATCGATAGAAATATCCCGTTGGCGTAAGAGAGGCGCCACTTCTGGACCTGGAGTTATTGTTGCTCCTGGCTCCTGCACTGAACACGGTTAATTTTGCTTTTCACATGTTGACTGCGGAGCACAACATACAAACTCCAGATAGAGCAGTGGAGATGCCAACTCGACCTGGAGGGCAGCTGTTCTTGTAGGTGGTCGCACTTGCGTCTGAACCAATAGCAGTAAGCGTGCTTTCAGATTGGATTGGGTTGAAAATGACTGCTGTGTCTTGAGCCGCAGTGACACTTGTGATAAGACTGAGGTAGGTTAAGGATCGCATTTTGCCTAATTGACTGCTTCACGTGGAACGCAAAAGTGCGGAAAAGGATAAGAGGGGAGTGCTCAAAGTGGGAAATCGCATTCATATATTTACCGACTTGCCCAGTCGTTACCAAGGGCACTAGATGTTCCAACGGCATTCCTAGGTAGATTGCACTCTACTAAGCTCTTAGTAGCCCTTGCATCGTGAAAGTTATTAATTTCGGTTGTACGACCTGGTTTAAATACGTGCAGAACTGGGATGGGCATAATGCAAGGAGAAAATGACGTATAGTGAAACCGGCCAAATTTTGAATCTCTTCTGATCGCATGGCGACTGGAGGTGGCAATACAGGCACTTGTACGGAATGAACCCTTCTTATGTCGACATCTCTGTATCTATTCCCCATTTGGCTGCGATCGTGGACGATGGTCGTAAGTAAAACCTGACTTGTGGTTCATACTGGACAATCAATGCTCATTTCTAGATGCAAGGAGAAATTTTAGATCTGTCATGAAATCCAGAAGCTCATGGAAAACTGCCCTTGTCACGAGTTTTTCCTTCTGAAGCACCAGCACAAAAGCGTGGAGGGGTAAGAGTGGGGTTGGACGTTGGACGGGTCAGCTTTTAAAATGATCTGAACAGCTGCATAGTGACCAAGTCTGTCACCATCGTATATGCTGCTTCTCTTTCAGGTCTGAAAACTAAAAAAATATCTTACATACACCATGTCATCTCCGCAAACTATCCGTTGGGGTATCCTCGCGACCGGAGGCATCGCTGTTACCTTGTGCGTACCCCGCAATGCCCCGCCAAAGCTAGTTATTCACTGACTTGCGCAGCACCAAGGACCTTCTCGCTGACCCGACTACTCGTGGTGTAAAACACCTAAAGCACACCGTTGTCGCTGCCGCCTCTTCAACCTCCGAATCTCGAGCGAAGGACTTTTTGAAAGAGGTGGGCGCTCCCTCAGAAGCGCAAGCCTATGGTTCCTACGCGGAGTTTGTTAAGAACCCTGACATCGATATTGTATACATTGCCACGCCACACTCGCATCACTATCAGAATGCCAGACTCTGCTTGGAAGCTGGTAAGAACGTGTTATGCGAGAAAGCGTTCACGGTGAATGCTGCACAGGCACGCCAATTAGCTGAGCTGGCCAAAGAGAAAGATCTGTTCCTCATGGAGGCTGTCTGGACACGTTACTTCCCTCTCTCCATTTACGTCCGTGAGCAAATCACTGCAGGGCGGATTGGGCCCGTTGCACGCGTCATTTCTGACAACAGCATGGCACTGGACCCGGAGAAAAACTTCGCTGACGGGAAGAACCGTATGGTGAACCCGAATTTGGCCGGCGGTTCTCTGCTAGATCTGGGTATTTATTCACTCACATGGGTTTACCAGACGCTGTACCACACTCAACCCGAGGGTTCGCGACAGCCACCCAAGCTTCAGGCCTTCGTTAAGGTCTATGAGCCTACTGTGAAGGCTGATGAGCATAGCACAATCATCCTTCAATTCCCAAGATCCAAGGAAGCAGGTGGTGAAGCACATGCCGTTGCCACTACGTCGCTTCGCATCGCGACCGCACCGGGAGGCAACATGGACCAGCCCTTCTGCCGTATCCAGGGTCCCAAAGGCGAGATCCAGGTTTATGGACACTCTTTTCGTCCTCTTTCCGTCAAGATTATTTCCAGCGAGGGAAAGGTAGAGTCAAAGGAGTTCCCCATCCCGGGTCCTGGAAAGGGCAGCGGCTGGTACAACGGCTTCGGTGGCTCTCTCCATTCTGAGGGCGAAGGCCAGGGCATGTTCTGGGAGGCCGATGAGGCGGCTGATGCAATCATCAGCGGGAGAAAGGAAGGGAAGTTCTTGGGCCTGGAAGAGAGCATCCTCATCATGGAAGCTATGGACGAGGTCAGGAAGCAAGGTGGCTTGGTATACCCTGAGAGAATTGAGACACTTGAGTATCCTATCCAGCTGTAGGTATACTTCATTTGCATCAGAAGCTGAAAGTCCAGTTAGATAAAAGGAAAATAGATGGAGGGTCAGCACAAATCAGAAAATGACAAATTTCTGCACCTAGCTCTCCTATGTATGGTCCCCTGATGCCAAGTATCATTTAATTTTAGGATGACGATTAATTTTTTTTGGCGAATGAGGATGTAGAGCCAAGGTGTCTTACTGGCGTTTAGAAACCCTATGAACTTTACTTGAAGGAGCTCGATTTCTATGAGTGGAATCTGGCGCTCTATTTGTCGCGGATGCAAGTTTTAAAGATAATACCCGTGCCCTGTCTGGTAGGTAATTATCAGGCAAAGGCCGACAGGGGCCAGAGTGACCAGAAAGGGCGTGATAAGACCACGTAGTGGCTCACGCAGGGCAAAGATATTCTTCAGCCTCACAATCTATCAACTGATAGGTGACTATAAACCTTTTCGCCATGTCATTGGAGTGGGGATTGACGCTACGGTCTGACAGTAATTGCTTGAGAAAGTGGCAGTAGACGTAAAGATGGAAGCCTACCAAAAAATACACACTGTGTTGCGGCTTGGTTAGATTTGCAGTTGATTGGGATGGAACAGAAATGGTAAACACGACATTTCTCATCATGAAAAAATCTTCTCCAGGCTCTGCAGTGGGGATTTTTCTGGTTGTCCGGCAGTGTCAATGAGGACCTTGACTGGTCTCAACTGCCTCTTTCCACAAAGCTACAACCTCTTCTTTTCGTGTCTGATCTGCTAATCGAACGATTGTCTTCGTGTTTCTTTGTCAAATTTAGCTTAGTCTTATCTCTAGGTCTCTCAGCAAAGCAACCCTTCGGGCCGTAATAACAACGCCTTTAGCACCGGTAATTGTCCAGGCTACCGCAATTGTATGGCCGATACGACTAGTAAAACTCGTGATGAGTGGTTTTTTTCGGAAGCCAAGAAGAAAACTTCAGGATCAACGGGGGAAAAGAGAGAGAGAGAGAGAGAGTGTGTGTGTGTGATGATGATGATAGGTTTGTGTTAGTCGCGATATCCAGGTTATGGTGCTAAGAGCGGTTTCCTTAAACGTAGTCATCAAACCTGTTTTCAACGGTGTTGAGAAGTCTCAACTTTCCTTCGCTGAAATCAAGTTGCCTTGAATGGAATAGAAGTGCGGGCATAAGTGCCAACACTAGGTATAGCTGGCCATGAGGTGGGAGTGCCAGTCGCATGGACTGTACCACCATTTACCCGGAGCGATTATGAATATGTTGACGGCATTGGCATGCAAGAAAGGCTGATCAATTTCCCAAACGCCCCAACTAGAAAAGATTTGCTGGCCTGCCCGGCGGTCAATGCCTACTTAGCTAACGATATCGAGACATGGTTACGTGGTGTGGAGTATGACCGAGTCATCCGTATCAGAAGGCCTGTGTTAGTGGCTACGATGGTCTGTTTTTCCACACGTGTGATGTGTCTTGTTACCAGTAGCCGAACCTCCGCGGAGGCACATTGCTGTGGGCGAATTGGGAAGATAGCAGTATCTAGATAGCAAGTCAAGCTCCCTCTCCAAGCAAGGAGATCGCAACACGCAGAATTCCATGCTGATTAAGCAACCAAATATTCACGCAGAGACTTGGTGCCCACCTGGCTGCTGATGATGATGTGACGAATACCGCTATCCGTGACATGCAGGAAGTGTCATCATCGTCCTGCAGTCACCATCATTCATTTAGCCTAAGCAACACTAGTCAAAGTGTTGTAGCTTCAACGCTTGGCGTGTTTGGTACTGACGTGGGTAATACTATCGAGAAACATGCGCCGAACGACGAATAGTCATGCAGTGACGGGGTAGCAGGGAAGCTCATTACTATTATGCCTTAGGTTCACACAGAAGCTTGCAAATCCCCCCTTTTTTTTTATTTGTGCATACAGCTTTCCCAATCGACCCAAAGACACCTAGGCCAAGTGCTGTGGACGTGGGGTAGGTAGGATATTCCAGCGCCATATGCGGCGTTCATTGATGTGGGCTTCTCCACCTTGCAGCCGACCGTCTCATTCGTGCGCAGGATTTGTAGCATTACATGCTTTTTGAGGGCTAGGCAGTGGCAGCGCAGAGTGCCGAGTCTACCTATACGACTTGTTGTCAGGCCACAGGTACAGATAGTGGCACGTCAGGCCCTGCTGGCGTGTTCTTGCCTGGCGCCGGCAAAGCCATAGATCCTGGTATTACCCTCAGCACCCAGCCCAACTTTGCATCATCATTGGCTCTGGGCTGAAGCTTCCATGCTGACAGGGCTGTGGTATCGGTTGCCGTGGGGGACGCAGTGTCACGGCTGCGAGAAGGGCGTTGAGGGCATGGCGTCCAAGTGGAAGTTGGATAGCGCAGGAAGTCGTCAAGCGCTGTCAATTCTACGTGCATTTGCTGTGAGGAAACGCAGTGGCGTGGCATCGATTTCATGTCTCCGACTAGGGTCATCCCGTTATGCCCCCCGGATGGGTTGGTGCGAGTGCATGCACGTGACGTGGACCTTCACCGCCCGAAGCTTCAACATGCAGCATTACGTCCCTGCTGCGAACGATCGTGACTGCGGATAGACCCGATATCAGCCAGGCTGCAGCGCAATGGGTGGGCCTCGGAGGATCTCTCATGGCATAGTACTAGGTAGGCATGTAGGTACATGCTCCGCCCGCACGCGCTACCTACCCGGCGCGAAACCGGCCTAGCGTTGCTGCGCACTGTGCGACACGTCACGTACGCCATCCGACAGCCACCACGCCGGGGCTTGTGGCAAGCATTCAGCCAGTACCAGGTATGTACATCGTTATTGCTTCTGTCTCTGGTGAACAACACAACAGCTGCCAGCGCAGAGCGAGAGGTCCAGGAGGGCGCAGACTCCGCCGCGAGGCTTGTGCGGTCACAGCAAGCCATTCCTGCTCTGGCGGCCGAAACGGGTCCCGAAGAAGCTCCGGCCTGAACGTCCGATGAAGTGTCCGCCATGACGGAACCATGAAACGACAATGAACGACTGGCCATAGCACCGTCGGTGTTCAGGAACCCGGGGGCATAGTAGTCGGTGATGGTGACATGGCTGCAGCAATGCACGAACCTGGGGGCCGCAGGGCTGAGGTGTTCGCCAGGAACGCATCCAACACGGACAGACACGCTACTTGTGATAATTCGCGCACGAGGGCTGGAAGAGCATGTGGGTCCTCGTCCCCCGGGAGCATGGAGTGGTGGCATCGAGGTTGATTCTTTTCGCTAACGCGTCGCACTGCTTTGCATGCGGTCTTTGCGGCAACGACAGCATGCTCGGTATGACGCACCGACGACGGATATCATGAACACGATTTTGGGTACGGAAACGGCACGGCGCGCTTCCTCCTTTACCGGTACCGAAGCGGGCCGACGGCCAAAGTAGGCTTGGGCCAATCTGCAAGACACATCTGGCATTGCGTCGGCATTGAGAAACTAGCATGGCAGCTGTCTCTTTGTCGACCTTTCAGTGCCAGCACATACGGCCACCCAGGCTCGTCATGGCAGCAAGACAACATCACCCATTCCCCGTACCAGCTAATTGGTCTTGCCATCCCAACATGGCGGTCCTCCAGCGCACATGGCCTTGTGCCCCCATGGCACGATTGGCTTCTTCGCGAATTTGGGGGGGTGGTTCTAGCTGCTATCTGACCGCTCTCTCTTCTTCGCAGCCCCCGCAGTCCTTCGCTCTATGGTGCTTTTGTTGTCCAATGAGACACCGATGGGGATGCCAGCGCAGCATGGCCGCTTTTCGTTGCTTCACTCCAGCGCACATGAAGTGCTACCGCAGCTACGGGCACCGCGCCTTTTTGAGACGCTCGCGTGGCGGCACTGTTGGTGGCCTCCTGCAGGAAACCGAGAAGGAGGCTCTGACTCCCATTTTGCACTATAAACTCAGTGATGTAGGCCCCAAGCAAGTGTAGTTATCTAGTCTTTGTACACGATTTGATCCTCTCAAATCCCCACTTGCAAGTTCTTACCCCACCCAAGCCTATCCGTGGACGACAAAATCTCTCTCCCTTCAACGCAAACAATCATTGTCATGGCATCCCAGGAGACCTACGTTCAGAAGCTTCAACGTGCGCATACCTATGCGAGCTTTAGACTTGGCTAAACAGTGCAGACTATTGTGCGACAAACCAGATAGCTCAGCCTCAATTTCAAGACTACTCTGACCCTCGAGGTTCGCAACCCCCCCCCACAGCACTCCACTGCACAACCAAATGGCAAAGGCTGATCGTACCTTAGGCATAAGAACGGCGTGGTCGAGCAGCGTATTCGTCCAGGGTCGCGAATACAGAGCTCATTTGTGGAGAGACTATCGCTACCTCGAACAATCGCGAGAAGAAGCGGCTGAAGTGGCATGGAAGGCCTTAAACACTGCTCCACCATCAAATGCAACCAGCCAGTCTCAGTACAACTATAACCGTGGATACACGGCCACTCGATAGCCGAGCACGAAGCCTCCACGTACCAAGCCCGCTCCACAAACGGTCCTTGCCAACAATGAGCGCCAGACAAGAGTGCGCGTGGGCACTGCCTATTGCTGCCAACAACCATCATCTACGCTGAGACACATTCCGTCACGCACTGCTCTACTACAAGCACCACTCAAGGGCTCACCCTCGGTGCCCGTACCGCATACCTTCATCTCGCACTCTGTTGCCTCGGTTTAGTTTTGCCTAGCGGGCCCTATACCCTTGTCTTCGTGTCTTTTTCGACAAAACTTCCGCCTTCAAGCGAGTTTTCATGCCTTGCCTCGTGGGAGGCCTGGCTATGGATACAAATTGGCCATGCTGAAATTTCATACACCGATTAGCTGGTCATTTGGCAAAAGCACTGTTTTCTTCTGGGTATTGTTGTCCTCAATGTCGGAACCATGAGGCTTTTAGGGCTATCGTTCTTATACTCCGTCCTTCGACCACAACTTCCCTTTAAAGCTCTAACCTGTCGGTCACCTATTAGTCGCCACTTAAGAACACGGGTCTACCCTATCATGGCTAGTGATTCATGACCAAATCGGTAGAGAGTACCCTCGACGATATCACATATCCGTAGATCACCCCTTGAATTACCAGGAATGTATGCCGGCGATAGGGCGCGTTGTGAGAATCATGTCTGATTTCCGTGTATCTTTGTAGACTCAGTCATTCATTATCCTTGAATACTAAACACTTCCTTGTAATGTCTACACTAATGCTCTCCATGAATCTTTATCTCCATATATTTGTTCAATTAGCCCCTTTCTAGACCTGAACTGCAAAGCTAGCGGCCAAAAAAAAAAGACTTTATTATCACAAACAAATGATGTGGATACCTTGGAGTATCGGTTTGTTAAAACGCAAGCTAGATGGATGCAGAGTTTCACGTGTAACATGTTATGTATAACAAGATCGAGCATGGTGGTTTAACAGACGCTTGTGGACAATCTTCTATAAGTCTACTATGTAGTCACAAAATCTGTCAGTGACTATTCTGACCGAAGTCGAGTAAAAGCGATGAAGCCATCTTACACGTCAGGGGTAATGAGGTGATCAAACGGCGAGGATGCAGGAAGATCCCAAGTAGTGTTATGTAGGATGAATTGGAAGCAAGAAGAAACCTAGGTATGGTCAGCGAGTGAAGCATGGCTTTTCTGGCTTGCCTGTCAAGATACAGGATTGACCTCTGGAAGCACATTCATTGGCGTGTTGTGGATTGTCCTTGGTTTCGTGGAATCCCAACTCGGTGTATAATATTGCGTGGGTCGTAGCTCAAATTGCAGGTAAGAGCGACATGGTCCCCTAGAACCCTCTTTAGATTGGATCAACCGTCTTTCGGTAACAGTTGCCTCAGTGTCTGGCTGATCTGCGCATGCTTTTCCATTCGCATTGCCATGGACGATTCATCGACCGTATTCGGAAATGGAAAGGGGCTCGCAGATGTGGTGCAATTGTCCCAGCAACCTTGATGAAACATGCTGGACTGGGTACGTCTCAAGTCAGGCAATATCCGGTTCTCAAGGCGGGCATCACAGCCATCTTCTCCGAACAGGCGTCCTTTGTTGCGCAGTTTTTTCAGCACGCATCGACGAATCAATGGTCGCGAAATGAAGGTGGCGGGTGTGTTTCTATTCCCAGCCAACGGCCCATGCGACAGCCACGCAAGCCTGGGGCCGGGCCTTACTACCACGCGACACCAATTGGCCTAGTGTTAGAAACAACAATGTGGCTCGAAGGCTGGGACAGGAGCGCTTGCGTACTGTATTACGCGTGTTTGTGTACATAGTAGGGAGTAGATGTCATAAAAAAGGGCTCTGGTAGGTTCGTCAGTCAGTATTCTCAAGCACAACTTCCGAGGCTCAACCCTTCTGCTTGATCTCGTACTCAAACAGCCAAAATGCAGTTCTCCATCGTCTCCATCGTTGCAGCTCTCGCAGCCACTGCCTCGGCCGCCTACGTCCAGACCAATGGTACCTCTGCTGCCTATTACCCGACCGGCACGGGGGCGGGAATCCCTACCTCCACCGGCTCGTCTGCTAAGCCGACGTCCACTATTCCCTTCGCTGGTGCTGCATCCATGCCACAAGCTATATCTGGCCCAGCTCTCGGTCTCGTGGTTGCCGGTGGTGTTGCTCTGGTACGTCTTCCCCGGTAAATCGATCACTCTGATGCATTTTCTAACAAGTTGTACCTAGATGTTCTGAGTGCCGGTAACTCGGTCGTCGCGAACGGGCTTCAGCGGCCTGAGCAAAATCTCATCACATCCATCCGCACTTCATCCAACTTGTTCTTTGGGCGCAACACGGGGAAGAGAACGATGCAATCAGTGTGGTCGGTGCACCGCCAATTCGCATCGGAGCGAGAGCAAAACATATACTTGTATAATAAACCGGACACAGCATAAGATGCGTATGTAAAATAGCCGCCGCCAAACAGCCCGCTGGGCATCATAAACAATTAAACCTACCTAATAACGATTGCCGCTGAATATACTCGTTATGCCGCTCCTTCTTATGTCTTTTTTTTTTTGCCCATGTATCTTGGCCACTGCGAGTCTGAAGCTAGAAATAGGAGAGCCTGGAAAGGCGTGAAGCACTTAGACCCCCCGTTTGGGATGGTGGCGCGACGTAACATGACGCGACGCGACTTCCCCAACTTTTTCCAACCGTCTGCAACTGCATCACCACGACGCTCCGTATTAGCTGTCCAGGCAACCAAAAATCTCAACTATGGATGGGAATATGCTGAAAGCTCCGCCTTCGTAGGTTGTCCTTTCGGAGTCTGGGTGATCGGTGACTAACAGGTCCAGCGGGAATGCGCCTTCGGCTCCGTCTCGAGCAGAATCCGCGTACAGCCCTCTACATACATTCGAACTTCCCAAAGGCACAAGCAAGCACTATAGCCAGCAATTTGCTGACATGTACTTTCTTCGGCTCGCGCAATTGAAGAAGGCCGTAAAGCAGAAGGCAGAGGATGCGTGGAGCGACTTCGAGGTGCGCAGGCTTATGTGATGGGCCAGACAGGCCTCCAGAGACAGAGGCTGATTATACCCAAGTTAGGTGGCGAGAAAGCCATGTTTGTCGAACGTGTACTCGACGTACGGCAAGGAGAGCTGTGCTGGATAGTTGGTACAGTATATATGGAGATGGCATTGAAACCCAATGTCTTGGACGACATATCAAAGGACGTCAGTCTATCTCCAAAATTAATCAAACTTTTCAAAGATTGATCGGCTCATACGATATAGCATTGGATCGCCGCTCCACCCCTCCGCGAAACATACGTTTCCCCGTATGGTCAAGACGAGATGATGCTTGAGGATGAATCCGGACGCCTACGTGTAACTGGCGAAAGCCTCAATTCACACTATGTAACGGGTTGTATATTAGCGGCACTAGGCACTGAGCAAGCAGATGGTACCTTCCAGGTCATTGCGACACAGTACGCCGATTTGCCACGACAGCCGGACCGGTGGGAGCGCGACGACTCCGAATTTCCACGAGCCAAACAGCCAAAAGCAAAGCGCGGACATTCAGGCAAAATCGCCATTGTCTCGGGGCTCGAAATCACCGGACAAGACGACAATGAACTATCCCTGGACTTGCTCCTGGAATACCTCACAGGCGAAGCAGCAGGTCCACCCACGCAATCCGAAGCCTCGAAAATCACCCGTCTCATCAT
>Ga0182211_1000052_pt1 | contig 29209 bp, 29 predicted proteins | sample G5R1MG_20_FD_129660 | JGI IMG/M metagenome (GOLD analysis project Ga0182211, IMG submission 129660) | Switchgrass phyllosphere microbial communities from Michigan, USA - G5R2_MAIN_03OCT2016_LD1 MG | ecosystem: Host-associated > Plants > Phyllosphere > Phylloplane/Leaf | place: USA: Michigan... | reverse complement strand
GACGATACTGGATTACAGAAGGATAAGGGTCGGCCAAGGTGGACACGTCGCGGTGCAAATTGCTTGGGCACGTGACCGGCGCGGCGAAACGTCGGAGGAAGTCACCCTGTCCATCAACTTCCTCATCTTCAAGACAGCACATGCCAGTGTCGACAAGGTCATTCCTAATGGTTCAGTCAACATCTACAGCACGACAATAACCCCTCTTCGGGTTCTTTACGATGCCGCCCAAAGCCAAACAGCGCACTCTCACACCATCATCAAAATCCGCCTCTATTCCCCCACCTTTCTCCGCTGCGCCGTCCGAACTCTCCACCCTCCTCTCCACCTTTGACACCGCATCCGTCTACATAATTCACGCCGATAACTTGCCCGCCGCTCACAAGAAGAGCATCTTCATCGTTCCCGTACTGCTCAATCTCTTCTTTACCCTCATCCTTGCATGGCGTGCCTACCACGCCCTGCCCCACTATTGGGCCATTATCCTATCCTTCCTCGGCAATCCCAACGATACCACCATTCACTACGATAGTACGCCTTGGGGCACGCTGATATGGAAGGTATTCAAACGGATGTTGTTGTTTCTTGCCGACTTCATGCTGTTCCGCATCGTGGGGCCATGGCCCTGGTCGTTTTTTGTCGAAAGCCCCGGTAATCCAGTGTCTTGGCGGTGGAACGTAGGTTTTCGTGACGAGGAAGTCTGTGTGAGGCAAAGTAGGGGTTGGGGCGCTGCAGATTTACTGGGAGCGACCGAAGGCGCGTCCGGCAAGGCGGGAGAGGATAGCCCGTTTTTCAAGACGAGGATTCTGCCGGCTCTTGAGAAGGAGAGGTTGAGGCGGAAGACGGGGTATCTGCTGATGGATGCGAGCTTCGATCTCGACTTTTATGGCATGGTGGCTGCGACGCAGCTACTGGACAAAGAACATATCTCGATCGACATCTTGCGAAAGAGTGTTTTTGTCTACATCGGCAACGAAGAAGGTGAGGAAGGGGAGTGGGCCATGTGGGACTGCTCCCAGCTCGACCGAGGATCGGAATCAGAAGCCCGGGACAAGGTTATCTTGTTCAAAGAGCGCCTGACGGAGATGGGCAAGGAGAATCTGTTCTTCAAATGGGTGGAACTCATTCAGTATGAGAGTAATGCTCCCGGGGGGTTCACGCCTGAACGGCAGGTTGCGGCTGCGGAAAAAGTCAAGAAAATGTTTGCGGATCAGGGTGTGGACTTTGAGGACTTCAGTAGAGAAATTGGGGGGTTGGATGGCATGCCCGGTACATAGGCACGTTCCGGAGCACAAACATTAACGAGCTGGTCACATTCTACGGATAAAAGGAGGAAAAACTTGTACATTGGCAAAGGATACATCGCTGCATAAGTCATGGATTGCGTAAGTCATCGTAAATCCGTTCACAAGGCACCATGCCTTCTATGTCTCTTATTCTGATTCCGTCTAACCCTGGAGTCTGTCGTCTCTCTTATTTCTTGCTCCTCTTCACATTGCATCGGCATGTATATGGATAATGGTTATAGTAAACTGTACTCTGCTCGGTATCGGCACAGTCGATTTATTCCCGTCTCGTTTTTAAGATCCTGCCTAGCCCATTGGCACCCTTCTTTCCATCTTTACCACGAGGTGTCGGACTTGTACGCCGCGAGCTTGATTTACTGGAGCTGGACGTGCTAACTGGTGAGCTCTCTCGCTTTCTCCTCATGCTGCCTTTCGACTCCACGCTGCCAATGGAGTTGAGCGAATCGCTGTGATTGCGTAAACGACGCGGTGGGGATTGTGATGGCTGTACATGTAGCTGCTGCTGCTGCTGCTGCTGCACAAATACGGCGAAGGCGTTTTTATCCGTGGACGTTGTGCGACTGCTTCTTCGGTGCGTGGCGTTATTGAGCGTGTGTTCCACATCGATCTCAGGGTGAGAATGAGATTGGGCGTGGACTGCAGCAGGACTTCTTGTTCGTCGAGGTACTGGGGGCATATGTAGGTCTCTCTCCAATTCTGCAAGCGAGACGGGCATTTCCACCTGTTTGGCTGTACGGTCTCGGCGTGCGTCTAGGCTTGTTCCTCGCGTGCGGCTCCTGGTGTAGAACTCTAGCATCTTCTCCACATCGCGTTTACTCGCGTCTGAGTGGATCAGCCGCAGGACTTCGAGCACGATGAGGCAGGTGGCGATGTAGGAGATAAAAAACCCAATTTGCGACCAGAAAGACGGAGAAGTAAGCAAAGTGAAAAGAACTTTTATCGTCGTGGTAAGAAACATGGTTGGCGTAGATCAGGTATGTGATTTCTTGAAGGAAATAGTGGTCCGTCCACTGTGAGTACCGATGAAGACAAGCGGAAGTGGGCGGGATGATGAATGTAAGCAGTGTTTGGGTCTTGCTGGAGTTTGCAGTTTTCTGATGTTGTCGTCTTGGACCCCAAAACCGCGGCGTTGCTATCTCGCCTCGCCGATACCTTTATCAAGCAATTCGCCGTTGTGGGTACCCAGTATAGAGAGACAGGACGAAAATATTCGTGTGCGCCGTCATGCAAACAGACCCTCGTGCAACTCGAGACGATAACCAGCTCCCAAGCTTCCAGCTCCCAACCCGTCACCGACGCGGGGAAGTCCCTCACTTTAACTTTTTAACCACCCCTCCCCTGTCCAGTCCCTTCCCTACAGACTTGCTCTGAACAGTTCATGGCCAGTGTTCGCCCCGGTGTCACACGGTGCAAGTTGCGGCGCCGCACGAACAGCATGCCGCTGAAACCAATCATGTGGTTTCAGAGGTGCAAGTTATGTTTGACGTCCGGAGCGCTAACAGGGTAGGCGGATGATGGCGGGGCCATGTGAGGGCCAATGGGAGTATAAGGCGCCGGCCGCAGGGCTGAGAGCGTGTGTTTTATTTAGACACGTGAGAAATCGCGCATTCGGCTCTCGGACCCAGGGCGTCGGTGGATATATATAGTTTGCGCGAATACATAGTAGGTAGGTACATGGCAGGAAGATGATCGTAAGGTGCGTGCCGTTTCTTTTCCCTGAGTACCTGTCACGTAACAGAGATTTTCGTTCCCACGGATTTTATCTCAAAACTAGAGTTGGCTGAAGATTTCTTAGCTCACGACCCTGTACATAGTCCTGAACCCCTACCACCTTCTGTCGTAGATCCAAGACATCCGCCCAACCAACAAACGAGCACGAGATAAAACTCAGCGCTGGAGTGCAGTCAACTGATCTATCCACCAGGTCATGGGGATCAATCACCAGCGCAAAGAACGCGAACCGGTTTAGCGAAAGTTGGATTTTCTGACTCGTCGTACTTGCGACTAAAGCGTTCCAGACGTCTTTGCCTGGAGTCAAGGCACCCGAAAGAAATAATGCGTGGAGCTGACCATGTCGTAAACGCACAGCCACAAAGGACCCGGAAAAGATGTGATGCTGGCTGGTCAGCGATAAATGTAAAAGGGACAGCGAGGCCTCAACGCCGTTCCCAGACCACATCCTAGTCCGACCGGTAAAGACGCCACGCTTCAAAGAAATCTATAAACAATACCGTACGCACCAGACGACCCCTATCCATTCTGCAAATCTGCCCAGGTTAGATTTTCAGGATACAGCGTGGGACTATATCCGCTCATCATCCATCATGCTCAAATCCCACTCCATATCCTCCGCGACTTGACTATGGGCCCGACTAGTCCAATGCCCCGTCGTCATCGTGGGTGCTGTCACTGTTGCAGTGCTCCACGCTGTTCCTTTCATCTCTCTCAGCGTGTCCATGACTAGCGTTGGTCTTTCACTTTCTACATTGCCAACGGAGCCCCAAATTGACGAGTAAACCCAAGATATGCAAGACCAAGTAGGCAGCCACCAAAGTTGTATAAAATTGCGATATGCCAGTGTTGGCAAGACAAAAGGGTATTGGGGCGCGTCCATGTTGACGCTGAATGGGTGGGGCGTGGACCGTGCGTAGGCGTGGTGGCAGTAGATTTCACTGTTTTGGTCAACTAAAGTGACAATCGTCTCGAGGGGTGCATCGGCGAGATAACGGGCCTGGCTACGTACCATGCAATCTCCTCACTTATCCACCAGACAAGGAAAAGGGTGAGCACAATGCCAAAACCCGTGAGACCGCCCCAGGCTCTCCACTTGCTGTTAGAAGCTTGGCGTAGCGTCTGCAGACGCTTCTGCCAGACCAAGCTCTTTGCCCAACGCCAAAACGAGATATCATGTGCATGCGTCGTTGCACAGGGGCATCCCCGACGGAAGGGCTGTACTGTATTGCCTTGAGGGTCCTGTTCGACATGGTCCACCTGGTCCTCTACTCTCTTCATGCCGCGACTCGCATCGCGTATACTTGTGCGTGCGGCGCGCAAGCGATCATTCATACGATGGAGGTGCAACAATTCTTGCTGGCGCTGCCTTTGAGCTTCGTTCTGCGGCGCAGCGGTGGGTAATTGCAGCCCTTGCAGTGTGTCTTCGTCGAGGGCGACATCAGGAGCGTCGGCGATAAGATCTTGAAGGGAGTTTAGGGTCGAGTCGCCGTAGTCGGTTGAGGGGCGGCGGCCACTCGATTTTGCCTGGCAGACGAGGGCTTGGAGAGCGGACGTGGGGAGGTTTGGATGAAGAACGGACACTGGAGGCACAATGGCGGGAGTACAGGAGGCGAGAGAAGGTGTTCGATGTTGATGGGGGCTGCGTTTGGTGAGTGATGCGGATCTGGATCGTGGCGGAATGTTAGTTGGTGGGAGGTTGAGTGGAGCAGGCGTGTCTAGCCATGCGCCAGTCACCACTGGAGTCTTGGGAGCGAGAGGGGTGTCGGGGGGCTGTGTTTTTTGGGGTGGTGTATCGCGAGGTGGTGTGTCATGGGGCGGAATGCGGTGTAGTAGTGTGCCGCGGGACTGTGTGTCGTCCTGTAGTGGTGTGGTGTCGCGTGGCGGTGTGGTGTCGCGATGTAGCGTTGGCATTGGAAGTGGGCTCGCTTGTTCAGGCTCTGGCTCCGCCTCTAGCTCTGACTTCAAATCTGGTTCTGGGTTCGATTCAGGAGGGACTGGTTTGGTGTGGCGTTGCAATGGCTGGGTCGTTCTGGTGGTCGGGGGTGTATGCGACACTCGGGCCAGGCGGCGGAGAAGGTGCTGCGAGTCCGTCTCGCGCTGGCGGATGTCGTCGAGCGTAGTGCTGCGGGGGATGTAGGGCGTCGAGGCAATCATCGACGCCTCGTTGAGCTCAAACGTGAGATCCCACTCCGCCGAGACGTCGTGCTCGGGCTTTGACTTGATGTGTATCGCTGGCGCTTGCTGGATGTGGTTCGTTATCTCTGGCTTCTGGGCATTCATCTCTGACTCTGACTTCGTGCTGTTCATGGGCTTGATCTTGGTCGCAGGCTCTGGCTTGCTATTGACAACTGATGCGGTCTCGGGCTCGCATGCGATACTCCTCATCCAATGGCGCTTGGCCCGGCTCTTGCTGCCCCACGACAACGGCGCATGCATGGCTGGGTCGCCTGAGGTGGAACCGCCGTTGCTGCTGATGCTGCTGGGCGGCGACGGTCTGTGCAACGCGTGGGCGTGGGCGTTGCTGCGCTCAAGGTTGGCCATGGTCAGACCGACGCGTGGATGGGTGCGAGCCTTGCCAAAGACGTGCACCCGGCTGTGCAGCGCTGCCTTGAGGCGACGCTCGTCACGCGCCGTCTGCAACATGCGCAGGTCGAAGTCGTCGGCGTCGGCGTCGTGCTCGAGCGAGCTGAGGCCCGACACAGAGCCCTCCTCCATGACCTCATCCATGGCCTACGACTACGGTGACTATGGTTTTGCCCAAAAACTATAATGGCAAGCTATGGCGGCGGCGTGGGGGGCGTGGGGTGTAAGGTGTGCAATGGAGAGTACGGTCGTTCATGTTGATGCACGGTGGTGTCGTCGACGCGTCGTGCCCTGCCTCATGGACCGTGCGCAGCCTGTCCAGATGCGCGGCGCGCTAGACTTAATCCAGTCTAGCTGTATCTCTCTACCCTTACCTCTTCATATACCTAGGTTACAACATCCTTGACTTTGCCCGATTCCGCTCTTTCCCTTTACCCTCCACTCCATTCCTCATCACTTGACTTCACTTCACACCACTTCACACGTTCAATCACAGTTTTGAAATGGCTTCATGCTTCAATCTGCTCAATGCGCCAACGGCTCCTCTTCACCAATTGCCTTGATCCGCCTCTCCACCATCTCGAGATCTTCGTTGCCCTGTTCATCTCTCCACGCCCGTAGACACCACTCGCGCATCACGCGCCGCGGTGCTCGCCGCCCCGTGAAGAGCTCAAACTGGGCAAAGGCTTGCTCGGGTATAAAGTCCAGTCCATCCATGTACGTCCACAGGTTCGAAGACGCGTTACGCACCTGTTGCCCCAATGGCGTGTACAGTGTCTTGTACGCAATCTCCAGCACGACCCCTCCTGTGGAGCTCGCCATCCACTGCGGAGGCAGGGTGAATTGGGCTGCCGGTCCTCCGTCAACTGGGTCTGTGGGTATGCAAGACAGGATGATTGTGGGATCACGGAATTGCTCTGGCCACGTCTCCTCGCGGCTTTTCAAAATGTGAAAAGTCGCCTTGGACTCTGCTTGGCCCGACACCGCTTGCATTGTCGTCGTCGAAACTAACCGTGAGAAATGGGCTACCAGGTTCTCCGCCCTCGAGTATGTCCGGTTGAATATGGCAATGTTGCAAACCCCCAGCTGCAAGAGGGCATACACCGCTGCTCTGGCCATACCCCCCGCTCCAAGAACCAGTCCACAGGTCGTAGGGCGGACCGCATTAGCCGGCGACAGTCCTCTGCGCACACACGACCGTATCCCAATCCACTCTGTGTTGTCGGCGTAAAGAGCTCGGATCGGCCCAGCCCGACAACGCTCGTCAAAAAGCTCCAGCTCATCGGGAACGCTGCCATCAGGCCTCAGATGCCGCACCGGTATCAGCGTATTCACCGCGCCGATTGCCCGAGCGTGTTGACTGAGTGAATCCGCCAGTGACATGACCTCCAACCTGTATGGCTGAATGACAATTGCACCGCCAAAATTCGGGTTTTGTATAAGTTCCTTCAAGCTACTCAGCGACGAACTCGTTGACAGTCTATTGAAGACATGGGGCATGCCACAAGCGGCGTACGCAGCATTGTGCATGGCAGGCGACACGGTGTACTCGATGCGAGCCCCAAGAATGTAGAGCTGCATCGGATCGAAGGTATACGAGGCGTAAAGCGCCTGGGTAATCTCCTTGGCAGTCAATAAGCCATTGGGTGTGTGGGCCGCCTCCGCTGTCTTCGCGTCGGGCACGACGGGTGTGAGATATTTATTGAAGCACTGGGATCGTCGGCCGGCAGAGCCAGTGTTGAAGCATACCAACGGGATCTGATGTTCGCGCTTGCCAATCTGAGATCTGAAACACTGGATCGAGTCATCATCGTCGATGGAGCTGGCTGGGCGAGAGAATCGGACAAGGGCACAACCAATACGCATGGCATGTTCGTAATGGGTGACCCAAAACGAATCTTCCCAAGGTCGGTCGGCATGAAGACATCCTATCATCTTCGTTATGCCTCTGGTTGCAACAATCTCAGTGAGGGCGTCGTGGTCCAGGGACAAATCAATGGTGGCGTACTCGGGCACCAGTCTCAAGCCATGCTGCACATGCTCGAGATAGGTATGCTGGCCCCCATTAGTATCGGTCATAGGTAGTACTTGGTAGACAATGGGGACGATTGTGTTCCGCCGTATTCTGGACACGGCGCTACTCAAGTGGTCAAGACTGGATGCGAGCGCATGTCGTCTGGGGTCAATCACGACTTCGAACACATCGCATCCGTATTCTAGCCGCCCGACATCAACCTTCCCAACTAACAAATCATCTACTGGAACCTGGACGGCATAGGTGTGCTTTCTGAGTTCAGTAGCCACGTCCGAAAGCGGGTAGCCCGGCTCCAATGGAGGTACGGACGCCCTCCTAGACCCGATTACGCCCGCATGGATGAGCGACAAGAACTTGAGAAACGTTCTTTGCACTTTCTGCAGGGTGAGAAACGCGGGCGGCGCCGGCAGGTGGACCGCAGCAACGGAGGTAGCATCGTTCGTCTCGGGAAGATTGTAGAATTCGTAGTTGGAGCAGCGTCGCAAGATAGGCGCGCTAAACGCCATCATCTCCTTCAATCGCTGAAGGTTGACTCCTTTGAGGTAGTGGTGGACACTCTGAAGATCCCGCACCACATGTACGACGGGATGGGTTTTGGCAAAATCTCGCATCAACAGCTGGCCGTTCCGTTCCAAGGAACCCCCATTACAGACTACGATTGCGCCCTTGTCGTAGGTGTGCAGCGCGTTCCGGAGCAGCTCGTCTTGCCGCAAGTTATGGTTGGCAGCACCGAATTGCTTGCGATATTTGGCAGGGGAGAAGCCGGTGGCCTGCTCGAACAAATCGTCGATTTCCACCACCGGCCTTCGACACGCCATGGACGTGATGACGGCCAAGGTCGACTTGCCTGTGCCGCGCAAGCCAATCAGCACAATGGAAGCATCTGGCTGGTAATGGCGGCGCATCTCGTGCGGCAGAGGGGTGGCGCGCGAGCTTCGTGACGACGTCGAGGGCGCCCTGGAATTCCTGGGGGCTGTCGCTACGTGGTCAGTGACGATGGCCGCCGCTCCCCGGTGATTAGTCATACACGTCGAGCCTTCTGGGCTCACTCTGCGGCTCTTGGACGGCTCGGCAGCCTCTGCCATGTCCGTTGCATCGAGGGAGATGCTGCCTGCCCGGCCGTCGCCCGCCATGGCGGAAAAGGGCCGTTTTGGTGCAAGAACTGCGGCCATATTCGGCGAGTGGGTGCGGTCAAGCGTCGTTTCCGGCTAGGCGGGTAGGCTGCTTGTCACGTGCCGGGTTGTTTCGTCTGTAATTGCTCGGGAGGCGGGCAGGTGGGCAGGCTATGCGGGTGGCTCGATGTGCAGTCGATAGTGGGTGTGGTGGGGATGCGTGCCGATGCCACAGCCAGGGGTTCGTTCAGGAGAGCGGGCGTGCGGGCATAGCATGCAGGGCCCCGTCCGCCTGGTGAAGACAGAAAAATATGGTCGGATGGCAGGGGGATGGTTTGACGTATAAACATTCCCGCGAGCGCGCATGCTAGGTACATAAGAGCCGGCGGGTGGCGGGTGGTGTGAGGAGTCGAGGGTCTGGGCGTGGGGCCGCTAACCAAGTGTGCCGGCAAAGAGTTTTTCCCGTCGTGGCCCGCCGCCGCCGCCCGAGGTCCGCACCCACGCCGACCGACGCATCGAGTCTTGTCGGTAGGACAAGTGTACAGGCCACGGTCCAATTGCTCCAATTGCCCCCATTTCCAACGGCTCCTCGTTCATCCGGCAAATCTCATCGGTAGGCGCTGCTTTCCCGGGATGACCTGCTGCAAATGCTGACTGCCTGGCAAGTGGGTACACCACACCGTCCGTCTGCCACGACATCGCGACTCTCTTCCAGGCCGCTTACGCGCTACCTGTCGCACTCCGGCCCGCCGGGCAAGGGCCAGCTCGTCTGCCGGGAACGATTGGCTTTTCGCAGAGGTCTGAGTCCTGGCGCATGGCATGTACGACGTGTGTCGGCAAAACCGCCATCTGAGTTGAGCCCATGACCGTTGCCGCCGCCTCTTCATCTACTAAGCTAGGCCCAATCCTTGGATCACGGTGTGACGTTTGATGAATAGCCAACCCATGCCTGCATCAGCTCAAGGCAAGCGCCGGACTACCAACGACTCTGCCGAGCAACCTGTCAAACGAACCCGAGTTTCTCGGGCCTGTGATCAATGTCGTACTGCTAGAGAGAAGTGTGATGGAGTGCAACCCTCGTGCTCAACATGCTTGGTATCCAAGAGAAGGTGCGCCTACACGGCCAACCCCAAAAAGAGGGGTATACAGCCAGGCTACATTCGCAGTCTTGAACTGGCGCTCGTTTGGCTCTTTCAACAAAATCCCGACAACGAGGCGACCCTCAACGAGAAGTTATCCCAGGGTGGCGCCTCCTCCTTGTTTCTGAGTCGCGATTCAAAGGAAGCCACCAAACTGCATAAGCGATGGCGCAAAACTCGATTCTACACACATGTCGACAAGCTACTCTCGGGCGGAGAACCATCACGGCACGAGCAAACTGAGCCGCTCTCCGCCTCGACCGACGACGATGATTCCGAGCAAGAGCAATCATCCAAGGCTACCAGGAACGCACAGCATCACTCCTCGCAACAGCAAACAGCAACCCAAGGGTGCCGTACGCTGCAACATCTATACCCACATCACCGTACAGCTGACAGCGACCCAATTGTCATGCCCTCAGACAGCTGGGCCCTCTTCGACACGTATTTTACCTATACACAGTCCTGGCTTCCAATTTGCGAGAAACACGACATGTTGAAGCTATCCTACTCTTACCCAACGGAAGGGCTGTCACTAGTTACAGGCCAAGAGGGCACCGGTTCACATGCAGAATTGTGGAGCATTCTGGCTGTCGCCTCGTTACACAACAACAGTGTTACTTCTTCTCCTTCTCCATCAAGGCAATCACCCAAAGACCCATTACAATTATACGATATTGCAAGATCGTTGGTCCCCACGGAGCAGAGTCAGTTCGACCTTGGCCACGTGAAGGCGTTGCTGAATCTTGCTCTTTTCAAGATCGCACTGTCTCACCCACAATCAGCGTGGCTGTTGGTTGGTCACGCATCACGAGTGCTTGAAGGTGTGGAATCATCAGAGCTACTGGCTAGCCCGCGACGAAAGCACGTATTTGCTGGTTGCTTCCTTCTCGATAATCTACTCGCCACACAACTTGAACGAAGGCCATATTTTCGGAGACGGGATCTGGATTTCGTTGGTGTGATAGACGAGGACGGCTTAGAGGAATGGCAACCATGGCATGGCCTTGCTTCCTCGTCAGAGCAGATGCGAACGCCTATGCTAGCTCTTAGTACTTTTAACAGTCTGCTTGAGCTTGTAGACATACTTGCGAATGCCGAGACTCGCCCTGTATCAAGCGGTAGCAAAAGAGACATGAGCGACCAAATTAAGAGTTGGGAATCATGCCTACCTCCAAAACTTAGTTACGTACATTCCGAGATTGCGGTGAGCGGACTTTGTCCGCCATCTGCCTTGCTCCAACTGACCTACTACTGCACGTCATTCATGACCAGTCCGTCGATACGAGGACTGGAACGCGTGCTCCATGTACTGGAACATTACAAAAGTATCCTTGGGTTCAAGTCGCTGCCACCCGTCATGCAATGTCTTCTGAACATCATCGGAAAATCAATCGTTCATCTCGTTGGAAGCGATTCAATTCTTACGCATTTTCGAAAGCTGCAGACTGATATGGCTAGCACATGGTCCATTCACATATACACCAAAAATACTCCAGGAAATGATCATGCGAATCCACAGTGGCCCGGTACCACAGCCAGTGTGCAATATACAGTACCTGCGCCACCACTCATGATGTTACCAATCATACAGCCAGTTTATTCAACAGGAGCTTCACATAATGTACCGAGTGGGTACAACACCGTTTACCCTGATGCTCCGGCTCCTCTGGACCCACAACTCGCGGCACCGAGCCCTGCAAATTCTGATCCACGCTATCCCGAACTCAATAGCGACCTGGAGAATTTCTTCGACGACTTGGCCTCACTGGACAACACAACCAGAATGGACACGCAGCCACAGTTTATGCAGAATCTTGGATTTGCACCTGATGCAAGTATGGCTGACTTGCTCGGTGAATACATCCCGACGCAGTCAACTGCTTTTATGCCACGACACGATGTGCCAGGTGCAGATTTCCAGCAGTACAGTTTCTACAACGCAGGCTGATTCAGGAGGAATTCCTCCTATCACAGTTCGAGCACTTGACCTTGAGCCGGAAATGAGGAATAGCCCTGCACCATGCATTCGTCCGAGGTTCTGCTTGCCTGCGCGGGTAAAGTCTGTAAGTTTTCAAGACTGCTACAACGCTGTATTGGGTGTTATTGGGACAAGACACTGGTCTCTGGTTCTGGCAGCTACAGGGCTTACTACGGTGGGAATAAGCTAATGGTTTTAATAAGCCGGTAACACCCGCACGTCTATCGCCACACTTCAGGAGTCATCGCGATATCTACCTACTATGTAGTCTAGATTATACAGTGTCTTCTGTTTCCAGCGACCTATGGAAATTCATGTTCAAGGCGTTTGCACATACCCGTCTCGGCATTACTAGCTTGGTAACCTGTAGTAGAGTGCCTGTGGATCTCCTAGCGTATGTATAATGGTATTTTCGTTCCTTGGACGAAAAAATGCAGGGATGCCCCGCCGGATAAATGCGCTTGGCTAATAAGACAACCTTGCACCTAAATTTAGGATGAGTAAAACTCAGTAAAATGCTATCATACCGCGTCCTATATGTGATTCTTAGGGCGATTACCACTGGTACCACTCTGTAATACGTTTCTCTTCTGGGTAATACGCGACGGCGCTGACGCATCGCACCCCCTTATATCTGTACCCTGGAGCACAAGAGACTATATACGACACAGCAGTGAGTAGAGTTTGAATCGATAATAACACTCGGTTTAAGCGCCGTAGGTAAGAACATTCTATCGGGATTCGAACTAGTCCTCTTCCAGATAATGGTTGTACGGTATAACCTACATAGTATATATATAGTACAACTCGGAACGACTGGCAGGGTAGTGGTACCAAGATCTTTGGGCTTTTGTCACTTCACTATTCAATCAATTAAATTCCGTGCAACAGATTCTTGCGGAAAACTAAATGACTATAGCTACCATTGCGTTAGCAATTTGTAACAAGGGTCTGGGTAAAAAGCCTGGTACGTGATCGCGTAGCTACGAAGAGAGCGGAAAGAATCGAATCTGAAAATGGGAAAATACCAGGAAAGTTAAGATCAAGAGCTGAAGACAATGGCAAAGTTGCATAATAAGAAGCAGCCGGAAGCTGTTAAGGTAACTTGATGATATACACAGGAAGAGCGGGGGAAAGAGAAGAAAGTATGTGCTGAGGACTTTGTAGTAGCTCAAGCGCTCAAAAGGCATCAACGCGACGCTGTAACCTTATGAAAGTCTCGTGAGATACCAAACAAGGGCACGCGAAAAGCCTTACAAGACGCCGCCAAAAAAATACTAAGCGGCATCGTGTTGTTGGTGCTAGAAGTCAGCATGACGCTGCACCAGCCCAAAACCACCAATCAATGTTCCAGATAGATTCAAGTGGTACGAAAGATGTACAAGCCTCTATATGGCAGTACACTAGAAACTCCCGCGATAATAGCTTTCTGTGCGGCTTAATATCTTTATTTCTGGATTCTCGAAATATTGTAGGGGTGGCATATACGCCGAACTGGTTTATTTGATGTATTCGTCAGTCGCCACTGCGCAGCACGTCGTCCTTGGACGGCTTCAGCGACGGAATCCCGGCTCCGATCGAGCCATGACCTGCAGCAGATCTCATATAGTGCGGGGTCGCGTTGGACCAAAGAAGATACGCGGGCAGGTTGTGACCCCGCATATCGTGAATGCTATCCAAGTTGCCTCAGCCCAATGGTCACCTTCATAACATCTGATGGTTCAGATGGCACCCCGGCAAATATGTTGACCTGCTCTCCATCATCCGCAGTGATTTGCGCTGAGAATATCGCCCTGCTCTATGCCCTCCATCCAGTTCCAGTCCCGCCTTCCAGCAATGAGATCAACGAGCCTTCAATTCGCCAAGGGAGCTATTCACTGTCTTTCGCCCGGGAGCGAGCCTTGGCTAGCATATTGGCCTTCCTCTCTAACACGGAGGATAATACCAACCACGTACCAGCGCTCTGTATCGAAGAGAACCCTGAGTTGGCGTCGCTGAATGTGATGCTGGCTGTGAACAGGACAAAGTGGGAAGATGGGCATAGAGTCCTTCAAAACACAAAGCAGTGTCTCGAGAAGATCTTCGCGGTCTTGTCAGATATCTCCGAAGGTATGTCATGTAAACTGCTCCGCACCCGACGCCAATGACCATCGTAAGAACGAGGCAGCGGCGGAGCTACGGAACACCAAGTCTTCACTACGATTGTTTCCATGTGTTACCAACGCATTCTGAGCCGTCTGAGGTTCGTGGCTAAGAAATGGGGTACTCCTAAACAACCCCTCAGAGTTGTTTTAGGCGAAGCTATCAACTCTCTCAAGCAAGTCAATCACCAAATTTTGTGGAGCCAGCCTGTGAGCTTGTTTACAGAAGAGCTAAGGATGTCCTAAGACTAGCCGACTCATGGACTAAGCATCAAAAGCTGGCGGAGTTGGAGGATCTTGTGGAAGGCGTTTACCGGCTGAAGCAGATTGGAGATATTCAAGCCCTGCTCGACTCGATACCAAACCGTGCGATGTCCCCAAGTTCAAGGCAGAACCTTGTCAATATCATTAGTAAGGTGTCAAGATATCGAGAGGCAGCACGAGTTCTATGTCGCACAGCCAAGCGGTTCCCCTCATTACGGCGAGCAAAGGTTGTGCCCGTCAATCTGCCCGAAGAAGCTTTCAATCGCGTTTCAGTCGGAAACTATACTCCACAGCTCGCACCTACAATGGCAAGAATCAAAACGGTTTACCAGGGGCCAGACTTCCTCTCCGTCTGTCGTCTCTTGAACACGAGTGGACCACAGCTAAACGATCAGTTCGCTGCTCAAACAAGGAAAACATTGCGGGAAGCCAAGGTCCATGCAGAAGTTCAACTTGTCGTCTATTATGAGCTGAATGCTCCGAGGTTAGTGCCACGAGTCGTTTGTTCCAGCAAGGATGCATGCTTTCTGTGTAATGCATTTATCCTGATGCATGGGAAAATGCATACGCCTCGATGTCATGGGAAATTGTATTGTGGATGGAGATTGCCATCGATGTCTAGTCCCAACGATTTGGATCTGAGGTTCAATGCGGCACTAGAAGATCATATCAAAAATAGCCTAAAACTACTACTCTCAAGACAGAAAAAGACCGTCTACCCAGATCCGAACGAGAGTACATTGCTTACACTGCCATTATCTACATCAACTCTGCGCACATCAACTTCAGTAGAAGCAAACAAATGGGAGGAAGCATCCGCGAAGAACTCTTCAGCCAACGACACAGCCAGGCTTCAGGAACACTCGATACCGTCCAAGGAGCGAGAATCGGTCTCCCGAATCGAGGGCATTGATAGCGTTCTTTCCTTGCTTTGCTCAAGAAGTGCTATCACTGCAGAAGAAGATAGAATTCCGGAGATGAGCTCGTCAGATAGGCCTGTGACGCAAGTATCCACTCGATGCAGTCATCGAAAAACTCGTAACAAGTTTACACCAAGTGACATTGCAGAATTGATTCAGGGTGTGCCACAGATGAATAGCATTGTCGTCGCCCGCACACCTCAATTCCATATTGCAGGAACCGTTGAAATTCATATCGAGCACAACACAACTATAACAGTACCAGGTGCAGATAGAAAAGATTCAGAGATTGTCTACAGCATCGAGTGGCTTTCGGTTGAAAATGCAAGGGCGCTGATAGAAAACAAAGCTGCTACTGTTATAGATGTGGAAGCATTACAGTGTCAAACCTCGTATACGTTAGATACCCAGAACAGCCTAGTTGTTATGGCTCAGGGAGATGTTATTAGAATTACACCTCAGTAACGAATAGGAAAACCACGGCGAAACCAACCAAAAAAAAAACTAAAAAAAAAAACTCGCCAACACCAGTTGTTTCATATCAGGACCACTTAGCACAAGTTCCAACACCCACGTGTGCTTACATACACTGTCTGTCCGTGTATTTCTAGTGTAGGCTCCAAGCTCCATCGCCAGCGCTGTCCTAATGAAGACTGGTGCCGGCGCTGTATACTTGCTGCAGTTCTCGGTGGCGTGTAACGAGCTGAAGAAGGGCTAGACAGAAAGGAATGGGAAATCAGGCCGTCGATGACATCGTATGCTTCATCGCATAACAACGCATTGTGGTAAATTTCCCGTCGCTAGGCCTCAAGAGCGGCCTTGTTTCCGTGAAGAATGCTCGGCAAGCGGGATTAAGAAAAAGCAAGCCGGGAATGAAAACGCACTTGGGTAAGACGCAACACTTGGGTCGTTTCCCTTACTTTAATCTTACGCCAGGGGCAGTATTATATGCTGCATCCTACACTTTTTTTTTAACCAACTACCTGCCCTCTAGTTGTAAAGTCCAAAGCGACAATACCGCGCTGGTATGATGCTCCACGCGATAATAATAGACGAGGTCTTTTGCCTTGGTGCTACCTACTGCTGCTACTACTACTACTACTACTACTACTACTACTACTACTACTACTACTACTACTACTACTACTACTACTACTACTACTACTACTACTACCTACCGGCACTCTAGCCATAATCATCACCATCATCTTCTTCACAAAACGGCAACCGCTTTCTGTAAATACCAGCGAGCCACAATGGAATTCTGTACCAACCAGAACCCAGGTAGGTAGAGCGGGTATGGTGTGCCTGCAAGAAGCAAAGGCCGGATCGGAGGACGAATAGCCCGCGGCCAGGCGCACAACAAACAAAGGACAACAATGCCCGCCCTTTTTTCAACACATGTCCTATTTCTTCGACATCTATTGGACTGGGGAGTGCTCCCGTGCCAAGCCGGCTGTTTCTTCCTGGGTCTAGGTGCCGTACCACTTGGAATTCCATTCATACATGTATCCCCAAGTTGCCGTCTCCTGCGCGGGGATTGGTCGCGTACAACGATTGTCCGCGTCCCAGTTACACCGTGTGCGATGTAGGCATCGATGTACTTGATCGCCTGGTGCAAAATGGTAGGTAGCGATTTGAGCTGATCGCTGGCATGTTGGGTCCGCGGAGCTTAACTCACCCTTTAAGAGAGGGAGTCGCCCCGAGGAATTCCTGTCTAATCCGGATTGTTACAGCATCGGTTTTCTTGGGGAGGGTACGTAGCCCAATTTGCCAGGCAACAGCGTCGTGTGGTTTACGGCAAGATTTCCGGGGTAGTGATTGCGCGACCCACATTCGAGAAAAGCACTGCGACGTATTCGACATCAATGCGATCCGCTTGAAGCAGGCATATACGCTTGAGGTTTGAAGTGTTATTCAACTGTTCAGCGTACTCTCAAGCCTCCTGTTTGCTGACAGTATGTGGCCCAACTTGATGGACCTCAGGTATTGCTTTCTTCGGCTTGCCCTCATCTAAAGATTACAACCGACCAATGCAAGAGTTGGAAACACGGGAAATAAGATCAAATAGCCTGTCCTGACGCCACACCATTTTCACCAAAACTCCAAATGTGCACCAAAGCGACCACCTGTGCTGCTTACGCCACCGGCTTGACTGGAACATGCCCCTCCAGCTGGGGCATCGTCTCGAGGGCCTTGGGGTCAATGGTCCAACTATTGAGATCGGCCACTGTGCTTTCGAAAAGAGGGGTCAGGCGTGTATAACCAGCTTCAATGTCCCAGTAGTGACAGGCGTCATCTGCGTACGGCCACGTTATCCCGATAAATCCAACCAAATTGATAACTGGATATTGCCGAGGGTGTGCATGCAGTAGCTGTCGCACTTGAGGCCTACAGGGTGTCAGCACCAATCAACCTGTTTCTAGGCGCTTTCTCAACGTACCACGGAACGAGATCAATAAGCAGGTCGTACGGAGACGTCTCCGATTTACTCATGGGCGGCATAAGCCAATCGGGACTCGTTCGCATCTCCGCTACTGTCGGCCATATGAGATACTAGCGAGTAGACTGTCAGTCACGAGCACGCCCCACGCGGTACAGGGCCCTGGACAAGCACTTACACGCATGACTTTGGTCAAAAGCCAGGTAGATGCCAGCCGCACTGGCAGAGGAGAAGTTGGGAAAAGCTTATTCACTGTCCGCGAGCACCATGTTGAAACCGGCTGCTCATCCGAAGGATCCAGGAAGCATAGTAGCAACGTGTCGACATCAATCACTGATCTGCCGAAGACTTGCGCTTCACTGAAGCCATTCTGGAAGAGCTCTCGCTTTGTCCGCCGATAGTATGCGCAGTCGAAGCCAAACTTTTGGAGAGCGCCTGCGGGAGATTCAAGGTTCAAGACCGATAGATTCATGGATCCAGCTGGCTCGCTCGAGGGCTCCGAGCCGTAGTTCATGGAGAGCTGGCCTTGTTCCCGGCTGCAAGATCAGTAAGCATACTGCCCAGGTTCTCGTTGCGCTTGGCCTCACCTTTCTTCCCGTGAAGAGCCCTCATACGACGAGGCGGCCATATTCTGTGCGGCTCCACTGAAATTCTCGCTGGTTGGAGTTCCAAAAGAGTCACTGCCGCCAGGGGGACCCGGCGTCGGCCCTGTTGGATCCTAATGCCATTGTCAGCATGGGCTTTCGCGACCAAGGACTGAGTGAGCCACGACGTACTGCAAGTGCTTTTCGGACCTCTTCGGCCGAATGGTGCATGAAGCCATTCTTCTCCAACTCGGCCGCCCACATGGCAGCCGAACTTCGATTCGTCGCCATAGCCAAGGCGACCATGACCGACTTGTAGTCGTCAATGTCCTTGGCTAGGCGGCGGACATGTGCGCGCAACTGCGTCGTGGTCTTGCCGTCTTCGGCGACATCGTAGACGCACATGAGGTTCTTGGACTGGCAGGTATTGCATTTTGGCCTCACGCCATCGCACTGCGTTGGCTGTGAGTGGGCACGGCTTGGCGATGGTGTAGGGGTGGCGCGAACGAACCTTGGACTTGCGCTTTCGGCAGCTCTCGCACGCAATCGACGTGATCTTACCACGAGGCGTGCGGAGGGCATAGGTGCCGGCAATGGGGGACTGGTGTTGCCCCCGCGCGTTTACCAGGGCGCCCCCCAAACCCTGCTTGGGAGCCAGCGGGGCCTTGTGGTTGACAGCGGCGGGCGATGCTGCCTGCGGGCGAAGGACAAGGTTAGCCTGGGCAGTGTCGAGATGGAGTGGACCTTGGCCGGCGGCGTCCCATTCGGGAGAATCCTGGCTGAAGAAGGATTAGCACGAACCGAGGCAGGCAACGCGAAGAGAAGGTGCAAGAGGCAACGCGAAGAGAAGGTGAAAGAGGCAGCGCGAGGGAAGAGCCAGCAGGGAAGAGGATATGGGGCAGTGGTGGTGGTGACGAGGATGACAATGGTGGTGGTGATGGTGATGGTAGTGGTGATGGTGGTGGTGATGGTGCAGTTGCATGGCCGTGCCCCGCTTCCTTTCTTCCTCCCTCCCTTCCTTCCTTCCTTCCAGACAGCAGGCAGGAACGAACGGCGAAAAGGAAGGCGCGGCCAGCCTCTTCGGATGGCACAGGGTGGAGGAAGACGGCCGACGAAGGCCGACGAAGAGCGGGCGGCGGTGGCACACGGGGCTGGAGCCGGAGGCGGTGGAGGCAGAAGAAGCGCCCGAAGCGCGCGAGGCGCCAGCAGCAAGAGAGTAGTAGTACCTCGTCGTGGTGGTGGCGGTGGTGGCGGTGGTGTAGTAATGCTTGCCAAAGCGCCTGGCGTCCAGGATCGTGCTCAGCGGGTGTTGGTCGCTAGGGGTGGATAGGAGGGACATCTCTCACGGGCCTGGACGCATTACTGGGCGGATTCGGGGCGGATCAAGTCTCGAGTGGCTCACAAAGTCTCGCGCGGACAATGGCACAATCAAGAGCGGCGGTTTGACGGCCGTTTAATGGCGGCATCATGGTCGACGGACTGCTCGAAAGGGATGAAGGCGTCATGGTCGCCATGCCTGGTGTCGGTGTGCCGGTTGTCGGTATGCCTGGCACCACCAGTCCATCGTCGCGGCCTCGTCGCTCTCGCACCACAAAACACGTCTATTCCACCGAAGGGAGGGCTGCCTGCCTGTCGCACGATGCTGCAATCGGAAAACCAACGTACCTCTGGAACCCCGTCGCCTGTGCAACGGCCTCTGAGGCACGGCGCAATATGCGAGGATTCGAGTGGGCCGGTGGTCGGCTTTCCAGCGCGTCTGGTAGGCTGCTGCTGCCATACCAGTAATTCAGCCCTATGCCAGCATCAGCTCCATGCCGCAATGCCCCTGCGACTTCATACCCGGCGACGATTGGGACGGCATGTGTACAAGCATGTCTCTGCGCGAATCATTCGACCAAAGAAGCTATGGTGGAATGGAGTCGTGGTGCGGGAGCATGTCTTTGCGCCAGAGACATGCCTACCGACCCTCACTATTTGTTTCCCGCTGCGCACGGGAACCAATCTTCACTCGCCTCGCCCGCCCATCGACACCAGCATGTCGGCGGGTGCATGTCGATCTAGCCAGTAGCGCGCCAAAATAACGACCTTGGGGAGAGGGGGAGGGCCGAGGGGGGGAAAGGAAATACCGGCCTAGTGGACGGCACTGACAACTAGGCCCGAACAGCCACCTTCGCAAATACCCAAGTATCTTCCAAATCGGACGCCCCATTCGGCCACCGACTCAGCCCTGCCCATCGGAACCGCTGGAGCCCGGGAGGCTCGGAAGCCCGCACGACCAGAAGAAGCAACGAATCCCGCCGGCCCAGCAGTGTCCTGCCTCTGATACGACCATCCTCAACTACGCTGTGTGCTTCCCTACGGCCATGCGTTCTTGTTGATGCATACTTGATAGGTGAACACGGCATGACTGCGGACCTGAGAGATGCACACGTTGTGTAACTTGCTGTCTACTTGGCCACACGCGCTGCCAATTCGCATGCCGTACGCCATCCAGTAGAGCGTCTGGGCTACATGTCACCTAGGAATGTGGAGTAGGTCGATCCTGCCAGCACGATAATGGCGATCGGGCCGATAGCTGTGTGGCCTGGTAGCGTCTGGTCACACTGCCGCCTGGAAGCGAAGAGGTCGTCGATGCCTGCCTACGAAGGTACCTTATGTACTATGTACATACATGGCACCCTTCAACTCTTTTGCCAGGCCCACCCCTCGACCCTGTACACGCTACATGTGACGTATGCTTCATGCTCAGCTCCAGTGTCTACGGGTGTTCAAGCAAAGTTTGTAGGGTCTCGAATCCAACGTGGGCGTTGGATGTAGTAGGGTGAGGAACGCCCCTCGGTTTCTGCCGCACGAATGGAGCGAATCGCCGCCACTGGGCAGCAAGTTGTGTAGAATGTCATGACGTGTAGTAAGTAAATTGGCCGCTCTAACGTGTTGAAGGAACACTGACAGCTGTAGGTAGCCGTGTGCAATCAGGGGAGAAGGCGACAATCCCTACCGTACATACCAATCGGGTAGTGCCTACCAAGGTAATGTCCACGGCAGATATCCCATCCACCTGTTGTAGGTACATGATCCAACTCACAACCCGCTGTGGGATCGCATGTTTCCAAGATACCCAAACCCGTGCCTCGGCTTCTCAACAACCGCCTGGATCCTCACTAATCATAAATAGATATCTAGTTGGGGTGTTTCCTCGACCATTGAAAATTAGCAACGGCTCCGTGTGGCTGGCCACTTGTTCGTAGGGAGCATGAAAACCTTGCTGGAGTCAGTGTCATTGGACGGGCATGAGGATATGCTAACCGCATGGAGAAATCCATTATCATTATCATCATCATCCTCCTCTTCCACTACTCCTATACCCACCTTCTCCTCTGAATAAGCACAGTAGAGCAGGTACTCTACAGTATGGTTTCAATAGTACGCTGGCTTAACTCCGGCTCCAAGGCCGTGGCAATGCATCTTCTCCCGCCTGTGCGATTTGCTAGCGCAAAATCCGGGAATATTGTTCCCACATAGTAGGTAGGTAGTATACGTTGCCTCGCCACCGGAAGAAGACCAATTTTGTCGGTTCAACGGCAGAAAACTAGGCTTTGCGCTTGCTTTTCTGCATGTACATACTCCAGATGCAGTAGGTAGTTGTACCTATGTACCTGTGCACTATAATGTACTATGTACTATGGTATGACTTGAAAACAGTATGCGCTGATCCTTGCCCTAAGTGTTGGCTATCCTTGGAGGTATCCAACATCTCCGGATGCCTCCGGCGGTTGCCGCACTCATCACGTACATAGATAGTATAGCGATGATATGCCTACCTAGTAGGTACATCCTTATGTCAAGTCGATATGCAGATCCTCGGCTGTAGGACGATCTAGAGGCCGGCAAGGAAGGAGTCTAGACTTTGTGTCGGCGAGTACACAACGCCACAATGGCGACTTGGGCAAACCATGGCCCTTGCTGACGTACTTACCTAAGTCTATGGATCTTCAATCCCCTGGCAGCCGTTTTCGCATCGCATCCCAGCGATCTGGGCGTGGCTGATCAGGGTCTTCTATACGCTGAGCTGTTGCAGCGAATCTGGGTGTCCGGACACGCTGCCGGCTGGCACGGTCGGAATGCGCCCCGACTCCACTCGACCACGGTGTTTCTGGGGAATTGGCCAAATAGGTAGGTACTCTGAGTCTGTAGAGTCGTCACACCTGGGTGGTGAGGACTAGTTACAGGGCCGCAAATCAAGAGCGCATGTTGCCTGCTATTCGTATTCATTTGAATGAAACCCAAGCCGCATGGCATACCGACTCGTGTAGGATCTTTTTTTATAGAGTCAACGATAACTAGAGGTACCACTTACCTACTATGTACCTACCTGGGTACTCGCAAGGCCTGGAATCGGCTGCTTCAGGGGGGTCCGATAGGAGGGCACGTTGCAAAAATGCCCAGCCGATAATTCTCGACTGCGTGGATGCCGGTAGGTACGACAAGGCCCACGGCTGTGTGACTTTCGGTCCGGGGAAATGGTGGCTGAAGCCGGTGCGAGGCACCGTTGCTGTGCAACTCCGTGTCTGCTGTCTACTGAGATGTGCAGCAAGTACATGCGTACAAAGTACTACTGAGCACAGCGTCGACTATTTCGGTAACGTACAGGTGGCACCAACGTCTCCCGCAATCTCCCTCGTCATGGCGAAGAATGCGATCGGTGGATTCAGCGGTGAGGGGCGACTCTAACACCTCGATGCGCCTAGGTACAGTCCTTTCTCTTTCATCCCATCTTGGTCCGGACCGGCTCGCTCACCGTGTCCATGCGTCGTGTTGAGGTAGCTACCGTACCATGGGATAGCCTTCGGCTCTGTCGTGGGTGCTATGCCGAGCAGGATTCCCGTCAAGGAGTAGGTACCAGACGTTTCGTCGCGACAACAACATGGAGCGCCACCTCCCCCGGCTCGTGGGGTGGGTATCGATAAGGAAACAGCATCACAGGTGAAGAGTGGGTGGGCACGTGATGCCAAGCCCCGGGAGGCGATTTCCCCGCGGACATGGCGCAGTCGATTGCGACGGCGACTCCAACCAAAGCAGTGGAGAGAAAGAGAGACCACCAGCACACCCACACCCACGCTTCCTCACGTCCCTTCACGCATCCACCCACCACTTCTGCATCTACATTCCAGGCTCGCCCGTGACCCCCTCCGCAGGCGACGCACGTGACATTGACATCCATCATGTCCCGTGCCAGTTCTGCTTCGGCCGGCCAGGCCACCGCAGCCCCAGACAAGGCAAACACCGTCAGTCAGCCGAGCGAACCTGCGATTAACGGCTCCCACAGGGTCTTCGGGTTGGACGGTGCTTCAGACAGGCCAGGATACAGCAGCTACCGCGCGACAAGTCGCTCGCCATCGCCCTACCGCCGTAGACGCACCCGCTCACCCTCGCCATATCGTAGGGCGCGCGACGCCGACCGCTCACCCCCGCCCTATCGCCGGCGCCTGCCGCACCACAAGCGCAAGGCCTCCCCGGCCCGTGGCAGCCGGCCGGACAAGCGCCTGCACACTGACCCGGACAGGCACGGTGCGCGTACGGCAAGGGCTGGGCCCATTTCGTATGCCGAGGTTGAGCACCCTAATCCCGTCCCCACCTTCCAGCACGGTCTGTCGCTTGGCCATGAGCGTAGAGCCCCAGAACGAGAGGACCGTACCGACGCTGCCAGGTAGGTGGCCCTGCACCACCCCTAGTCGCGTACGCTACTAACCGAGACGGCAGCAGCACCACCGATACAGCCATCCACGTCGACGTCCTTGCGCCGGTAGAGGAGAAGGTGCCCACGCAAGAGTCGCGCGAAGAGAAGCGCCGTCGCTGGGCAGCCATACGCGCAGCAGCCGAACAGCAGAAGCCCAAGGGACAGCTCATCCACCAGGCAATACTGACCAGCGCCTCGGAAGCCGCAACCCCTCACACTGCACCTCCCAGCGCCTGCGCAGACAGCCCCATATCGCCATTTACTGCGCCTCACAATGGCGATCTCGACTCCGTCCCTGCGTCGCCCGACGTTATGCTGATTGACAAACAAGGGAACCACAGTGTAGCTAGCAGCCCTGCTGCGCACAGTCCCGCTGCCGCCGACTACGACCCCGTCCAAGACATGCTGGACGACCGTGAGCGAGCGGCCCAGAAGAGCCAGCTCGCCGAACTATCATCGGATGCATACCACGAAAAAGATGACCGGACACTCTCTACCTTGACAGCTGAAAAGTCTGTCCCTATGAAGAAGCAGGAAAAGGAATTCGACATGTTTGCCTCTGATGACGAGGACGAGGACGAGGACGTCGAGACCAAGGCCACCGAGACGAGCGCTCCTGCCAGAGGCACTGTTCTCGACGAGAAGATGCTTGACAACTGGGACGACCCCGAGGGCTATTACAAACTCATCAGCAACGAGCTGGTGAATGGAGGGCGATACAGACTCATCAAGGCACTCGGGCGCGGTGTCTTTGCTAATGTCGCCCAAGCAGAGGAGGTGCAGACCGAAGACGGGGACCCGAAGCGGAAACTGGTGGCGGTCAAGATGATTCGTAGAAACGAGCTGATGAGAAAGGCCAGCCAGAAGGAAATGGACTTTCTGCGCAAGGTCAACGAAGCGGACCCGCAGGACAAGCGCCACATTATTCGCCTGTTGGGCTCTTTCGAGCACAAAGGCCATTTGTGTATCGTGTTTGAACACATGTCGAAAAATTTGCGAGATCTTCTCAAAGAGGAGACCAACGGCCACGGTCTCACGCTCCCCGCAGTTCGAATTTACGCCAAGCAGATGTTCCTGGGGCTGCAACATTTGCTGAATTGTCAAGTCATCCATTTGGACCTGAAACCGGACAACGTGCTGGTGTCTGCCGACAAGAAGACGATCAAGTTGGCCGACTTTGGTACGGCGGTTGACAAGCGAGACATTATAGAACGCACCGAGTATCTCGTCAGTCGTTTCTACCGGGCCCCGGAAATCATCCTGGGCATGGAGGTTGGTTATCCGGTGGACATGTGGGCCGTCGGCTGCACGGTGTACGAGCTGTGGACGGGCAAGATTTTGTTCACCGGGAGGTCGAACAATCAGATGATCAGGGCGTTCATGGACTGCCTGGGGTGGCCGAGTGAAAAGCTGTTGCGGAAGGGTCTTGCCAACAACGTTCTGGAGAACTTTGAACTGGGGCCGCCCTTGCGATTCATAAGTCGTGAGGTGGACCAGCACAACAAGGTAGGTCAGGAACAGACCATGCTTGAGGGCTCGACTAACAATGAAACCAGCTCTCTGTTCGCAAAATTGAGCAGCAGAAGAAGATTCACCGTGACCTGAAGAGTAGGGTGCACGAGGCGGCACGCAATATCAGCTGCGGAGGCCCCACGGTGACGGAACTCAACGACTTGGCCGATTTACTCAGCGCTAGCCTACACATGAATGTCGACAAACGCATTTCGCCCAAGGAGGCGCTCGTGCACAAGTTCCTGGCAAGCAAGAGCACGGCACCGGCCAAAGCTGCGTCGCCGGCTGTGGTCAAAGCACCGCTGGTCAAGAATGGCAGGACCAGCATGCGCCGGTAAGCAATGGGGGGGATGAATGCGTTTCAGTAGTTTTTGTGTACATGGGCCAAGCAAGCAAGCTTGCTTTGGAGGTGGGGGGTTATTCGAAGATTCCATCACCAGGCTCTCTCTCACGGGTGACGGGGAATGTAGTAGATTTCACGGCGGGCATAGATAGACTGGCAATAATGACCATGATGATGACGATGGACAGGCTATGTGTGACGGGTTGGTGGGGACATGGGCTTCCGCTGACTGGGCTTCACGTGCCCTCTTCGGCCTCTGGGCTTGCCACGGGTACCAGCTTGCCAACGACCAGGTATTTCTCGTCAAAGCGCTCCTCCCAGCCCCGCAGGGCGTCGAGCTGGTCGGCGTCAAGGTCGGCGAGGGCGTCCAGCGGGCCGTCGAGATCGGCTGTCAGCATGTCCTCGTCGAAGCTGCCGCAGGCCAGGCCGCGGCTTGCATCGCGGCCGGCGAAGTTGGCGTAAGGGCCGCCTGGGCCGTAGAAGTTGCGGCCGGCGGTGACGTCGAAGACGCGGCCGCGCACGGCCAGGTAGACGGGCATGCCGTGGCGGCCGTTGTAGGGCAGGAGCGTGGGCGGCGTAAAGGTGCGGAAGACGGTGGGCGGGGGCGCGCGGGGCAGCGTCGGCGGAGCCGTGGGCTTGAGGCGCAGGTAGACGAGCAGGGCGAGCAGGGCGAGCAGGATGAGGTTGATGGGCGGCAGTGCGTCGGCCATGGCGGGGGCGGCGGCCTCGTTGTCGTCGGCGCAGCGATGAGCGATGGGCGGTGGTGGTGGTGGTGGGAGGGAGAGGGGTAGAGTTGGTTTGAGTGAGGATGGAAGGAGTGAGGATGGAAGGAGAGGACAACAACGATCGTCACGTATTATGGCCCCGTCTCTGCTTACATCGATTTTTATCGCTACCAGCTTCTGCTTTGCTGCGAGGTAGCCTACGCCCTGTGCGAAGGACTGCATCCAAGGACTAATGGTTAGATTCTACCCATGCCATGGTTTGATTCTTTCTGCCAGAACTGCGTAGCATTCTGATTGCAACGCCTGGGTCTTGCTATCCAAGCCTGGCCCTGCAACCCTGCGCGCTCCAAGCAGCAAGACGATGACGTTTTCCACAGCGCGGATGGAGGGGTACTGCCCGTGCCAGCGTCGGTCGATGGTGTCGCCGAAGATGGGTTGAAAGCGTAGGTGTCCGAATCGGAGGGTGAAAATGCAAAAGAGTCCAAGGCACCACCGTTGAAACTCTGAAACGGGAGAAACGCCACAACACCGGACCGCTGCAACGTGAAACGCCGCCAGGCAATTTCAATTCGTTTACCCCATCAAGCACTGCCTGTGCCCTCGAAACACACACACACACACACACACACACACACAGCGGCAGCCGGCAGACGGCAGACCCCTGCTGCTGGTCACGGCCAACGCGGGTCTTGGGTCTCTTCATTTCGCCTCAAATTAACCAACGCCCTCCCTGCACACTCTTCCTCCACGTTCGCTCCTCGCCAACCTCGCCATGTGGAAGCGACTGCAGGGCCATGTCCGGGACAAGGAGAGAGAGAAACACGGCCACATTGGCAAGCCGGTGCTCCTGGAAACCACCTTTGACCAGGATCAGCTGCGCCGCTGTCCAGCCATCGACGGCGCTCACGTGGCTGGCCATGCACCTCCCTCCCGAGTATCGAATGTGCCCACCGTCTCCGAGTCGTCCGTCTACTCCCGGCCCTCGCACGACTTGAGCTACTACTTCGGCCAGCACACGGCCACTTCGCCCTACGCAGACATCTCCCCGCCCAGTTCTCCCGAGCTAGACCGCCATCCCCCCTCCTCCACCACGGCCCAGCCCAAGAGGGCCCGCTCCATGCGCGACGTGTCGCCCATGGATGACCACCGGAGCCCCCTCGCCCCAGACGATCCACGTGCCGTCAGCAACATCCCCGTCCTGCGCAGAGCTCCTCCTGCCCTCCAGCCTGGCGACGGCCCGGCGCCACCCAAGCAAAAGTTCTGGGAAGGAAAACTGGCACCCAACACCAAAGTCAAGTGGGATGATTACTCGGGTGAGCCCAGCAGCGCAGGCAAGTCCGCGTCCGTGAGCCCAGCTTCGTATGCCCAAACAACCGCACCCGTGGATTTCCTGCCCATGGGATACACCGCCACCATCTCCGGGCCAGAGAAGAAGAATGCCAGCTTGGCAGAGCGCATGGCCCGCTTCGGCTCCAAACCTGCTGCCGTGGAGCCGTGGAGCCGGGCGATGGGCCGCTCTGAGATTGCACCCGTCCTCAAAGACGATCCTGCCGCGAGATCGCTGCCATTTCCACTACCGCGAAGAGCCGTGTCACCTGCTGACCTGCACCACGACCATGTAAAGCCTGTCGTCCCGCTCAAAGTAGCAAGAAAAGCCTCCCAAGGCAAGGCACTCACGGCTCCCTCCTCACACCAGGGGTCAGGAATTCATCCACCTTCGCATCCCAGTCCCATGCCCCAGCAGTCCGACACACCAGATGCAGCAGTAGGTGCAACATTGCATCCCGCGCAGGGTACTGCAACACCGCCATACAGCACATCCGAGGCCATGAACAAGGCACCGACACCAACACCAGAGGCAGCGAGGGATACCTCCACCAGCCGATTCTCATGGACAACCTACAACAGCGCAACCACCTACCAACACTCGCCTCCGCCGTCACCGCCACCTCCCCTCCCCCTTTCAACGCCCCTCCCAAAGCAGCGCGTCGTCACAGAACCCGCTCCATCGATCCTCAACCGGCGCCGTCCAGTCCCACCCGCAGACCGCTACCTCGAACCAACCCCACCAGCACGCAACCTCACCCCAAGCCCCACACCCACCTCCCCAGGCACCGCCACAATCCACTCTCCCAGCGCCCTCGCGCCCTCGTCCTCCTCGTCCTCCCCCCCTCTCCCCACCACCAAAGCCCTGCCCCAACCCCCCACCACCCTCGACGCACCCGACCACCTCACCCTCCTCGAATCCCAACTCGAAGACCTCCGCATCCGCCGCGCAAACATCCACCGCCTCCTCACCGACCTCGCCAACGCCGCCCCCGCCAACCCCCTCCTCACCGACTTCAAGCACGCCCGCCTTGCCGACCAGCAAAAGCGCGCCTTTGAAGACGAACTCGCCGAAATCAAGCGCCAGGAGCACGACGTCGGCATGCGCGTCCATCGCGCGTGGAAGAAGCGCGAGCGAGAGCTCGGCGCCACCGGCAGTGCGCTTTGGGTGAGGCGGGTCACGAGTTGAATCTGCGTTTGCGTTTGCTTTTTTTTTTTTTTTTTTTTTTTTTTTTATTTTCATTTTTCCCTGGCGGCTTCATTTTTTTTCGCGCCCCTTTTGTTAACGTGCACGCTCGCACAGCTTTTTTTTTTTTTTTTTTT